>SPJK01064396.1_pt1 | contig 13899 bp, 15 predicted proteins | sample 3741771 | NCBI WGS metagenome assembly SPJK01 (sample SAMN10925997, study PRJNA522277) | cold seep metagenome | isolation source: Elba SIP-enriched marine methane seep metagenome, extraction at timepoint T2 | place: Italy: coast of Elba, Mediterranean Sea | reverse complement strand
CAACATGCGCATAGTGACGTGCGTCTGACTCATATTCTACGTGCGAGGTCGCAATTGTAATTCCACGCTCACGCTCTTCTGGCGCATTATCTATCTGATCGAAGGCCTTTGCTTCCCCTCCCATCTTCTCAGCCATAACCTTGGTCAACGCCGCTGTTAGCGTCGTCTTGCCATGGTCTACGTGCCCTATCGTCCCTACGTTTACGTGTGGTTTGTTTCTTTCAAATTTTTCTTTTGCCATTATTCTAAAACCTTACCTGCAAACAATTACACATGGAGCTCATAACCGGATTTGAACCGGTGACCTCTTCCTTACCAAGGAAGTGCTCTACCTACTGAGCTATATGAGCAAATTCCGGTATAGATGGAGCGGGTGATGGGAATCGAACCCACGTGACCAGCTTGGAAGGCTGGAGTTCTACCATTGAACTACACCCGCAGTATTCAAATTTAAAGATTTGGTGGAGGGGGGAGGATTCGAACCTCCGAAGGTAGAACCGTCAGATTTACAGTCTGATCCCTTTGGCCGCTCGGGAACCCCTCCAAAGCTATAAAGCAGGCCATTATGTCCAACTTTATGTTTTAGGTCAACATTTTTTTATACCGTCAGTTTTGATGCAGCTGATTCATCACCTCACCAATCTTTCCACTTACCACATCACTCATTACTTTCTCGACACTCTCAAATGCATGATTAATTTTAATTTGACCATTCACCGAAGGCTTAGACAATACGTAGTGAGCAACACTACCTGTTGACGGCCGGCCAATACCAACCCTTAAACGCAAAAACTCTTTACTTCCCAAATGAGCAATAATGTCACGCAACCCATTATGCCCAGCATGCCCACCGCCCTGCTTAAACCGCACCACTCCCTCTTCAAAATCAAGCTCATCATGAACTACCAATATTTCAGATGGCTGAATTTTGTAATACCTTGCAACCTTGCCTACCGCCTCTCCGCTTTTATTCATAAATGTTTGCGGCTTTAACAACAGCAGCTTGTCAGCCTCAATAAAAACATTCGCACACAGCGCGTTAAAGCGTGCTTCACTTTCCCAGCCTGAAACCAATCGATCCAAAAACAAAAACCCGACATTGTGCCGGGTTTTTTCGTATTGTCGACCAGGATTTCCCAAGCCAACGACAAGCTTAATCACTACATCTACTCTTCTGAATCGCCCCCACCTTCTTCGGAAGACTCTTCTTCTTTCGCAGGCTTTCCTTTCAATACTTGAGCAACGGGCAAGTCGTGATTATCACCATGTGTCAATTCAACAATTTCAACACCAGACGGCAGAGAGATATCAGACAGATGCACTCCCCCACCCAATTCAATCTCAGCTAAATCAACTTCCAAATACTCTGGCAACACACCAGGCAAGCAAGACACCTCAATATCTACAGAAGAATGAGTTACCACCCCTCCCGCTTTAACTCCCACACATATATCTTCATTAATAAAATGCAGAGGAACATGCATCTTAACCTTATGCGTCGCATCAACACGCATAAAATCCATATGCAAAACTTGAGGCTTTGCGGGATGACGCTGAACAGCCTTTAGTAAGGCCTTCTGAACCTTACCATCAACCTTCACATCCAGTACATGCGAATATACCGCCTCATGCTCAAGATGTTTTTCAACTTCATTATGATCAAGCGCTATCGTTTCTGGCCCAACAGAACCCCCATAAACAACCGCAGGAACTTTTCCTTCACGCCTCAAACCTCTAGCCATGCTTGAACCCGATCCACTCCGAGATTCCGCAATAAATTCAAAAATATTTGACATATCGTTCTCCAAAGCCTGCCTAGCAAGCCATAATCAATCTATATAAAGCGAGCTAACAGACTCACCCACCGCAATACGACGTATGGTTTCCGCCAACATTTCAGCAATACTTAACTGACGAACTTTGCCCACCGCCTTCAGCTCATCCGTAAGCGGGATGGTATCCGTCACCACTAACTCATCAAGCACCGAACTTCCAATATTGTTCGCCGCCGCACCTGACAACACAGCATGCGTACAATAAGCCACCACCTTCAACGCACCACTGTCCTTCAACGCAGCCGCTGCGTTACACAAGGTACCAGCAGTATCAACCAAGTCATCGACTATAATGCAGGTACGCCCTCTGACATCACCAATAATATGCATTATCTCAGAAACATTCGCTCTAGGACGACGCTTATCAATAATCGCCAAATCGGCATCATCCAGCCTTTTAGCCAACGCCCTGGCCCTGACCACCCCTCCTACATCAGGAGAAACAACCATTAAACGATCATACTTTTGACGCCAAATATCTCCCAGCAATATAGGTGATGCATACACATTATCAACTGGGATCGCAAAAAAACCCTGAATCTGATCCGCATGCAAATCAACCGTCAACACTCGATCTGCACCCGCATTATCCAACATATCCGCCACTAGCCTCGCCGTTATTGGCACTCTGGCTGATCGCGAACGACGATCTTGACGAGCATATCCGTAATATGGAATCACCGCAGTTATGATCCCCGCCGAAGCACGCTTCAAGGCATCAATAATCACCAGCAACTCCATTAAATTTTCATTTGTTGGCGAGCATGTTGGCTGAATAACAAACACATCCTGCCCACGCACATTTTCTTCTATTTCTACAACTATCTCCCCATCGCTGAATCTGCCAACCGTCGCCATACCTAGACGCATATTCAGTTTTCCAACAATCCCTTCAGACAAAGCTTCATTAGCATTTCCTGAGAACACCATAAAGGAGGCATCACTCATTAAAAAATACTCCCTAAGAGATAAAGTTTTGGAGATAAATGGCTGGGCTGCCAGGATTCGAACCTGGGTATGCGGAGATCAAAACCCCGTGCCTTACCGCTTGGCGACAGCCCAATTATAGAACAGCCTTAGAACTCAGCTTTTGTAGCAATGGAGACTTACTCACACCTTTTGCCAAGTAAACCTGCCAATCCGATCGAAATCGTGAATACACGCTAAACGCTTCCTCATAACTATCGAATAATGCAAATACACAGGCACCAGTCCCGGTCAACCTAGGTTCTGCATAATTTGACAGCTCACACAAAGCATCATCTACCGACTGATATAACTCACGAACAACGCTCAAGCAATCATTTGAACAGCTGCCCGCAAGAAAGTCCGCTATTGTGATTGGTTTACTGTTTCTTGTCAAATTTTTATTATTAAAAATCAAGCCGGTATTCACATGATCATCTGGCTTCACAACCAGCACCCATTTCTCCGGCACGTCGATTTCTACCAACTCCTCTCCGACACCTTCCGCCCAAGCAGATTTTCCGAAGATAAAGAACGGCACATCAGCACCTAGCTGAAGCCCCAGCTCCAATAATTTTTGCTGACTTAAACCTAACTCCCACAAATGATTTAAGACCACCAGCGTGGTCGCCGCATCTGAACTTCCGCCGCCAAGCCCCCCGCCCATCGGCAACTTTTTTTGCATCTCGATGGAAACACCTTTGCCACACCCAGTCTCTTGCTTTAGCAATTTTGCCGCCCGCACAGTCAAGTCATCTTCAGCAGCGACACCAGGCAACGGATTTGCCAACTTGACACAATCTTCGTCCAGCGAACGAAAGATCAATCCATCACAAAGGTCCACCAATTGAAACACTGTTTGCAACAGGTGATATCCATCGTCACGTCGCCCCACAATACGCAACATCAGGTTGATTTTTGCAGGCGCCGGCCAGACCTCTCCCCAGCCTTCACCAGAATTCACTATTGAGTTACTATCCATTGATCAATAAAAAACTTTACTTTGACATTTTGATTTTTTATCCGAAGCTTTTTAGGCAAAAGCCTCTCTCCCACTTGCTGCATTCCCTGGTATTCAACGTCCCAGCCATTTTGCTGAAACCCATGCTCTTTTTCTATAAATAAATAACGCGGATCTGGCCGCCCAGACAACCAATATGTGTAGGATTCAACAGGCAAATCTACACCATAATAATGAGAAAAAACATCCTCAGGATGCCCGGTATAGTCCTGCAACTGATGGCCATCATCTATGCTCACTTTATGCTGGCCAAGGATTATTTTTACCGCGCCTTGACCCAATGGCCCTGACAACTCTATAGTTTCTAATGCAGGCTCATGCGACCAATTGACCGATGCTGAAAAAGATTCCTGCGGAGATATCACGCCCATTCTTCCTTTCAGACGCCATCGATCCGATAATGGCAACAATTGTTGCTGTGAAAGACGATACCCATGATCAGACGCTACATGTAATTGTGAACACCCGGATAGCCCCATCACACACAAAACCAAGCCAAGCTTATGCAGCACCTGGATCACTTTTGAAAAAATCGCTTCTTAAAATCTAACAAATACTCATTATCAGGGGCTTCCACTGCAACCTTGTTTATAATCTCCTTAGCCTGTTCTTTTCCCCCCATCACCCACAGCACTTCCGCCAAATGGATCGCAATTTCATTTTCTGGATATTTTTCATACGCTTTTCGTAAGTTCTCCAAGGCTTTCGCGTAATTACCCAGCTTGAATTGCAGCCACCCATAACTATCAATGATGACCGCTTCTTCAGGCTTCAATGCAAGCGCCTTGTTGATATAAACTGCAGCTTCCTCATACCGTTGTGTTTTGTCAACCAAGGTATAGCCTAGCGCATTCAATGCTCCGGCATCATCTGGATTGATGTGTAGAATTTTTAACAAATCCGATTCAAGCACATCCAGCCGATCAATTTTTTCTGCCACCAACGCCCTCGCATAAAGCAAATCACGATTGTCAGCATCCCGCATCAACACCTCATTCAGCACCTCTAATGCCGCCTGATAATCTTCAGATTTCGTCAATAAATCCGATTTTAACAAAATTAACCGCACGGCATGTTGGGGGTACCTGAGTTCAGCACTATCAATTTTCGATAATGCAACATCAAATTCTGACTGATCAATTAATATTGAAATTGCGGCGACATTTGCTTCAAACTGAAATGGCCCTGAAGTTACCTTCTCAAACCAGATCAAAGCCTCATTCTGGTTTTTTCTGATAACTTCCAATCGCCCCATGTAATAACTTGCCTGAGCAACCCAGGCCGGATTCATTAATAGCTTTTTGAGATCTGCTTCTGCTTGCTCATATTCTTTTTGCTGCATTCTCAACAAGGCAATGGCAAATTGACTTTCTCCGTCTTCCGGTTGAGTTGCGAGCAAACCTTGATAAACTTTGACTGCCTCATCGTACTGCTTGTCATCAATATACACTTGAGCCAGCATTTTTTTAATTCTCACATTATCAGGAGACGCCTTCAATGCTTGCTGCAAATATTCCACAGCCTCCGTTAATTTACCTTCACGCCCTGCCAGTTGCGCCTGAAAAACCAAGGCTTTACTCCACTTCGGCTGTAGCGCAAGGGCTTTGGCATTTTTTTGGTGTGCCAATTGGTTATCCCGCCAACTTGATGCAAGTTTCCCCTGCATATAATACAAAACCGCTTTGTCTGGATAACTCAACAGCAATTCATCCAACACATCAAATACAAACTGGCTTTTTCCTTCTTTTGCCATTGCTTTGCTGATTTCCTGCAACAGAGACTCAATTCCGGCAGGATTCAAATCAAACAACGCTTTTAACTGAAGAATCGACTGCTCTTTGTCAGCCTTCTTGAAGGCAGACAAAACAGCAATTTTTCTCGCCGTCAAATTTTCCGCATCTTGCGCCAACCAAAGATGAACAGCCTCTTCAGTTCGTTCGCTGTCTTTTAAAAACAAACCGATGCGGGCTGCCCGTTCTGCAATGCGAGGGTCATTGACTGACCTGGCTGCCTGTAAATAACCTTCTAATGCCACTGCGTACTGGTTTCTTTGCCCAGCCAGCTCAGCAGCCATCAACAAATACATAACCTGTGGATCAATCGCTGTAGAATCTATATTTTCTATTTCAGACTCAGCTGCTAGCGGTTCGACTTTAGTCTGTTCCTGCGGGTTATTTTCTGCAGGAGTGGCAACCTCTGTCTTAGAAACAGGCTGGGTAGCACACCCAGTCACCAATATCGTAAATAAAGCTATCCATTTTTTCATCAAGACAAACGACCTGTTTTGAATATTAATTACTAAAGATTAGCAGAATGTGTTTGCTTATTGTTTGGACAAACACAGTAAACTATTTAGAATAAACGGTTTTAATTCGCAATTCGCTCCATGACTTTTCTTGCCGTTGGGATCAATTATAACACCGCTCCAGTCGCGATTCGCGAAAGGCTGGCTTTTCCTGCGGAAATATTAAATGATTCTCTGCAAAGTTTATGGCAACAAAATGAGATTAGCGAATCCGCCATCCTTTCTACCTGCAACAGGACAGAATTCTATTGCCATGCCGCTTCAGCCGACCAAAATACCCTAATCAACTGGTTGGCACAAAACAAAAACATTGCCCCGGCGGATTTCACCCCATATTTATATAACTATCTTGATGACCACTCAATCCGTCATATGTTCCGTGTCGCCAGTGGTCTTGACTCCATGATTCTGGGTGAACCGCAAATCCTGGGGCAAATGAAAACCGCCTATCAAGCTGCTAATGATGCTGGCACATTGGGTAAAAACCTTAGCAGATTATTTCATCACACATTTGCTGCGGCTAAAAAAGTCCGTACTGATACTGCCATCGGTTCCAGCCCGGTATCCGTGGCTTTTGCTGCCGTACAACTGGCCCAACAGATTTTCGATAAGCTTAGCGAACAAACCGCCTTACTCATAGGTGCAGGCGAAACAATAGAATTAACTGCACGCCATTTACATCAAAAACAAATCGGCAGGATCATTATCGCCAACCGTACTTATGAAAAAGCACACCAGTTAGCCAGCCAGTTTAACGGGTATGCGATTGCGTTAGCCGAATTACCCTCACATCTCGCTGAAGCTGATATCGTCGTCTCCTCCACGGCAAGTACCCTGCCTATTCTGGGCAAAGGACGCGTGGAAAGCGCCATCAAACAACGCAAGCACAAGCCTATTTTCATGGTTGACCTTGCCGTCCCACGCGACATTGAATCCGAAGTTGAGCAACTCAAGGATGTATACCTTTATACTGTTGACGATCTGCAAAATACCATTAATGAAAACATGGATTCCCGTCGCCGTGCAGCAGAACAGGCTGAAGAAATCATCGACTCGGAAGTTCAGCATTTTCTTTCCTGGCTACGCGCACAAGGCGCTCAGACTACGATCACTGCTTACCGGCAGCAGGCGGAAAACCTGCGTGACGAGGCTTTGCAAAAAGCGGTCTCACAGTTGAAAAATGGCGCTGATGCTGAAGAGGTAGTCCAAAAAATGGCGCACACATTGACCAATAAACTGATCCACACCCCCAGTGCACAACTGCGTCAGGCCGGTGCCAATGAGCGCCATGACCTGATTGCCGCGGCACGTGAAATATTCAAACTGAAACAATAATGAAAGAGTCCATAATCCACAAACTGGACGGCCTGAAAGACCGTTTTGATGAAATCGCTGTTTTGCTTTCCCAGCCGGAAGTTCAGAACGACCAGAATAAATTTCGCTCGCTCAGCCAGGAATATTCTCTGCTTGACCCGGTAGTCGACTGTTATTCCCGTTTTCAGAAAAACGAGGAAAACCTTGAGGCAGCACAGGACATGGCCAAGGACAGCGATCCGGATTTACGCGAAATGGCCAAAGAGGAAATTGAGCACGCGAACACGCTCAAGGAACAATTTGAGCATGAACTGCAAATTCTTCTGTTACCCAAAGACCCGAATGACAACAGCAATATTTTTCTGGAAATTCGTGCCGGAACCGGTGGCGATGAAGCGGCTATTTTCTCCGGTGATCTGGCAAAAATGTATCAGCGTTATGCCGAAAAGCAGGGCTGGAACATTGAAATCATCAATGAAAACCGCGGAGAACATGGCGGCTACAAAGAAGTCATCATGCGGGTAAGTGGACAAAACGTGTATTCTCAACTGAAATTTGAATCCGGTGCGCATCGTGTACAACGGGTGCCGGAAACGGAATCGCAAGGCCGTGTCCACACCTCTGCCTGCACCGTGGCCGTGATGCCGGAAGTAGACAGCGTCAATGAAATCGAGATTAACCCGGCTGATCTTAAAGTCGACACATTCCGCGCGTCTGGCGCCGGCGGTCAGCACGTCAACAAAACAGATTCGGCAATTCGCATCACCCATCTTCCGACCGGTGTTGTAGTGGAATGTCAGGATGAACGTTCGCAGCATAAAAACCGGGCGCGTGCAATGTCCCTGCTGCAATCACGCCTGCTTGCTGCCGAACAGGAAAAGCAAAGTGCAGAGCAGGCAGAAAACCGCAAACTGCAAATCGGCAGTGGTGACCGCTCGGAACGCATCCGCACCTACAACTACCCGCAAGGGCGCATGACAGATCACCGCATAAACCTGACGCTGTATAAACTGGAAGACATAATGCAGGGTAGTTTGGAGCATGTGGTTCATCCCTTGATCAACGAACATCAGGCAGAACTGCTAACCCAGTTGGGCAACGAGTGACCGATATTCAGCAGGCGCTAGCTCAAGCCACCGAGCAATTGGCTGCGAGTTCCGACACCCCGTTACTGGATGCCGAAGTATTGCTTTGCCATTGTCTTGACAAGCCGCGCAGTTTTTTACGCGCCTGGCCGGAGAAGTTATTGGAAGCTGCCACTTACACTACATTTTCTTCCCTGATCGCTGAACGTCAACACGGTATGCCTGTTGCCTATCTGACCGGGACGCGCGAATTTTGGTCGCGTGAATTTCAGGTAACGACGGAGGTACTCATCCCGCGCCCGGACACCGAACTGCTGATTGAACTCAGCTTATCCCTGTTACCTAAACACCCGCTCAACATTCTCGATTTGGGTACAGGCTCCGGCATTATCGGCATTACGTTAGCGGCAGAACGCCCGGATTGCCGGATTACCGCCTGCGACGTCAGCCCGTCAGCACTCGATGTTGCTGAGTCAAATGCACGTAAACTGAATATCCAAAACATAGCATTCATTCATTCAAACTGGCTGGAAAACATCAACGACAAGGACTTTGACCTGATTATCAGCAACCCGCCCTATATTGATGCGGAAGACCCTCACTTAACCCGGGGGGACGTGCGGTTTGAACCAAAATCAGCCCTGGTTTCGAGCCAACAGGGGCTGTCTGATATCAAGCACATCCTGCAACAGTCTGCCATTTACCTGCAAAAGAGTGGGCTCGTCATGCTTGAGCATGGCTACCAGCAACAAAATGAAGTTCAGGCCTTATTTAAAAAATACAAATACCAAAATATATCGACTCACAAAGACCTGGCCGGCCATCCCCGTGCCACCGTGGGCAGCAAGCCATAATTGAATCATGACCATGCACAAACAAGAATTATTTATCCCCAGAAAACTTGCCACCCAATTACTCCATTTGGCACAGCAATCACCCGATCAGGAGATCTGCGGATTAGTGGGAGGCAAGGGCAATACCGCCCATCATTGCTATCCTGTCTCGAATGTTGCTGAAACGCCTGACAGGCGTTTTTTGCTGGACCCTCAACAACAAATTACTGCCATGAAAACCATACGGGATCGTGATGAAGAATTATGGGCCGTGTATCATTCACACCCCAACGCTCCCGCCTTTCCATCCAGCGTTGATCTGCAGCAGCTTTCCTACCCTGAGTCTCTATTGCTGATTATCTCGTTGAACACCAAAGGTGTACTGGAAATGCGCGGATTTCAATTTCAACAGGGCCATCTCGAAGAAGTGACTTTAAATATGATAGAAATGTAATTTCTGGACACAACAACACGTCTTGTTTCAACATTGTATCCATGTCCACAAATCACAAAATCATTTTGTGATGTTGTTAAAAATGTTGGCTCTCTGCTGTTTTTTCAGATTGAAATTCTAAAACGATAATCTAGTCTTGCCCATAACAATTTCTTTTTTTGTTTGAGGGCAACATGAAAAAACAACAGGGGTTTACACTCATTGAAATAGCAATCGTCCTGGTGATCATCGGCTTACTGGTTGGAGGCGTTTTAAAAGGCCAGGAGCTGATAAAAAATGCCCAAGTCAGAAACGCGATCAGCAGCATGGATGAATTAAAAGCATCCGTATTCGGTTTTCAGGATCGCTTTCGCGCTCAACCAGGTGATATGAGCAATGCAAGCAACATTGTCGGTAATGGAGCCGTCAACTGTCGTTGGGCTTGTGATAATGGCTTGATCCAGCCCTGGAGAAACACCTCTCTGGTAACCAATAACTTATCCGCAGCAGGTTTTTACAGCGGTGCATTCAATACCTCGGAACAAAACATTACGCCTACTTCGCAAAACTCACCTGTTAACCCATGGGGCGGTGCAATGTTTGTTGCTTTTTGGAACCAATATAATGCAAACGGACGTGCATCCACAGCGTCATCCAATGGCATCTATACAGGCCAATCCGTTGCCTCAACCGTATTGGCGGAAATTGATCGAAAAATTGACGATGGCAACCCGCAAACAGGTTCCTTCCGTTCAGCCTGGCCACGGTTGACTACCGCTACCTGTGTAAGTGGAACAAACTGGGTGGTCAATAATGGCAGCGCTGACTGTTCTGGTATCAGCTTGTATTAATACGCATTAACATAATTTTTTACACAAAACCGTATCAGTTGATCTGCTACGGTTTTTTTATGCCTATCCCTCCAACAAACCCATTTGGCAACTATACTTTTTATAACCTAAGTAAACGGAAAGCCAGTGCTCTCATTTTCCAATCTGACAAAATCCTATTCAGATAAGCCTGTCCTCAACCAAATAAATCTAACACTTAGCTCAGCTACGACCACCGGCTTAATTGGCGCAAATGGTGAGGGAAAAACGACGCTGTTTAAATGCCTGCTAGATATTTGCCATGTTGATGAAGGCGAGATCCAAATTGCACACACAACTCATAATAAATGCCAGGCGCGTCAACATCTTGCGTTTTTGCCTGAACATTTCCAGGCGCCCCATTATTTAACGGGCAAACAATTTTTAGACTTGATGCTGTCTTTGTATGATGCAGAACCGAATATTGGCAAACTGGAACATTACTTAACCACTTTATTGTTTGATTTAACTGCGCTTAAACGCCCGGTACGCACCTATTCCAAAGGCATGATGCAAAAACTGGGCATCACCGCCTGTCTGGCCAGTGAAAAACCACTGTTAATCCTTGATGAACCCATGTCAGGTCTGGATCCTACCGCCCGCTTTGCCTTTAAGAAACTTTTGCTTGCCCAGAAACAACAAGGGAAAACACTGATATTCAGCACCCATTTATTGCATGATATCGAGTCTATTTGCGACCATATTGCAATCTTATCCAACGGCCATATCCGTTTTCACGGCCCGGTCGATATGGCATTGCAGCAATATCAAGCCGACACGCTGGAACAAGCCTACATCAACTGTCTAAATAACCAACCTCATGTCAACGCAGAATAAATTAATCAATCGAAGACACGATCAACGCCTTCCTTTACAAGGCCTTGAGCTAAAGATAAGAAAAACAGGATTTAATCATAATCCCACCGCCTATCATCTTTGCCGTTCTATTGATTTGAGCCTGAATGGTCTGGCTTTTGCCAATGATGAGCTGACTTTAAAAGTCCCGGAAAAAATTGAATTTATCCTTAATCTTGAAGAACATGAGATCAAAGGTAACGGTGTTATTTGCAATAAGCGAACATCGCAAAATGAAACCCAATACGGGTTGATGTTTTTAAATGTCACGCCAGAAATCAGTCGGGTATTTGATAACGATCAACTCTCTACCCACGAACTGGAACATTTAACCATCAACCTGGCGGAGCAATTTGTTTTTTCCAATATAAAGACATCAACGCCTTTGGATAAGCTGATCCTCAAAAGACAGCAGCAATTGTTTGATGCATGCCGGTGCTATCTGGTCAGGCTTGGGGAAATGGGGGTCCGCATGCCAGACATGAACACAGAAGTATTACTGTTGCCAGGCAAAGCGGTCAAAATATTCAGAACCCCTGCCCAAACACTGTTATTGCGCTGGCATAATGAAGCAAACGCAAACGCTCAAGAAATGACGATTGCAATCCAGCAAAATTCTCTGGATACCTGCTTTATGGTGGATGAGAAAAAGGCATGCCACAATATTTTACAGGTACTGGAAATCCTGGGTGATAAACTCCAACCCAGCATTCACTTTATCTAAAGGACGGCTGAAAAAGCTGCTTAATCCCCACCTTTCAGCGTCTGCAAACGTTGATTTAAGTAATATTGCTCCTGTGGATCATTCAAAAGCGATTCGTTAAGCAGGCCCCCAATCAGCATTCTCGCACTTTCATACTCGCCATTTTCTTCCAAAATGGTAATCTCCATCTGTCTCGCCCACCCAGGAATATCTGATGCCAACGTATATTCCCGCAACATGCGGGCATACTTTAACGCTAACGCATTGTCTTTCAAACGATGTCGCGCCATAATTGACGCATGAGCCAACCAGCGCCAATAACGTTTTGGCTGCTCTTTGAATCGGGCTTCGATAAAGTCAAAAATCAGCCGTTGTCTTTGCGGCTCTTTTATCCCGGCATAGATATAGGCCGCCGAAGACAAAGGATAATGCGACCGCTGATCGAGTCGACTGATCTTTTCCAGCCAGGCTACAATACGATGATAATTCAGCTCTCGCAACGGAACACTCACCCCGGGTTGATTATCAAAAGACTGCAGCCAAAGCATTAATATGCGCGCCAGTACCTCCTCTTCACCCAACGCGATGACTTTTAGCTGCTGGTCTGATGGTGGTTGACTGAGAACCGCCCTTTCCACATGGTGTCTTGCTGAATACGCATGCCAACCAAGCTGAAGACAAAAGGAAACCATCAAAATTATCAGCAAACTTCGGGGTATGGCCTTAAAAGGACGATCCTGACTCAATTTCAATGCGTTCATCAAACGTTTGAATTAAATGTTTTTTCGATAGACATCCACACATGCCGTACACAACAACAACATCAAATATATGATGGACTGTTGAGTGATAAACCATAGCTCGCTAGTACTTAATTCTCCATACATTAACCATTCACTGCGGGTAAACCGATCCAGTCGGGGCAATAAATAATCAAGCAAATGAAGAATACTCTGCATAAACCGGTCGATTACGGTTTCTTCGTGAGAGCGTAACGGATTACTCGACATTAAAATAATGGACGGGAGGCTACGAGACAGCAGATAAATACCTGAAACAGCGGCAAATGCAGGAGTGATTTGTCCCAGACTGAATGCACAAAGCAAACTAAACCCAATCACAATCCAAGCTTCAAATAGCAAAGAAACACTCCATAACAACGCAGAATGAGCATCGGTGAATAGCAATAAAAAGCCAAATGACAAGACAGCCAATATCGCGGCCATCAATGCAAACCCACAGAATTTACCCAGCACAAATACTTGGCGCGACACAGGCAATGACAAATACAACAGCAGCAATCTGTCATTCTGCTCTCGATTAATACTGTTGATCGTAAACAAAGCCAAAAAGAACAGCAACGCCAATCGCAGGAAGGCTGCAGACATGCCAACCTGAGTTTCGCGGGTTTCAACGATGGCAATTTCTCCTACAAACAATGCTATACCTGCCCCCACCATAAAAATCAACCCACAACTCAGGATGATATTCAGCGTAATCGCCTCAACGAACACGGTATAGGCAAAAAGCCGGCAATGCTTCAACGCATGCATCATGGCAATCGCCCTGCATTCACCATTCGGTTGGATAAAATGCCAGGCACCATCCAGACGATCAAATCATCGAATTCAGACCCTGCCGCGCTGGAATAATTTTTTGATACAAATATGGCATCGTTAT
>SPJK01019325.1_pt1 | contig 13904 bp, 13 predicted proteins | sample 3741771 | NCBI WGS metagenome assembly SPJK01 (sample SAMN10925997, study PRJNA522277) | cold seep metagenome | isolation source: Elba SIP-enriched marine methane seep metagenome, extraction at timepoint T2 | place: Italy: coast of Elba, Mediterranean Sea | reverse complement strand
CATGCATTTGGAAACCGGCAATCACGAGCTGGCCTCTACGCCCGAGGGGGTTGCCCAAATTGGCGCCAACAAATTCAATCTGGGCTTCGGGACTGCGCTGGAAATTCTGCATGGTGAATCCGTTTCGATGCGGGAGGTTGATCTGCCGGGGAGTTATCTTCGCGGCGTCGACCTGTCACCATCAACACACTTCACCCTGCGTTGGCCACTTTCCATTCGCGAAGCACCGCACTGGCTTGATGACACCAAGAAATGGGCCCGTGGTTTTACAGCGTGGGGATATGTCGTTGAGCTACTATTTCCCTTCGTGAAGTCCAGCCGCGCCGATCTGCGTGGCGCCAATCTTGCCGCTGCTGATCTAACCTTCGCCAATCTGAACGACGCCAAGGCATCCGGCATCAACTTTCACCGTGCAAAGCTCAAACGGGGACGGTTACGGCGGGTCAATATGGCGCGTGCCACCTTAATCCGAGCCAATCTGCTGCAAGCAGACCTTCAGGATGGAGATTTCTACAGGGCCGATTTTACCAGAGCGCGTATGACGGAAGCGGTTCTGCGACGGGCAGATTTCAGCTTCGCAAATCTCTATCGCGTAACACTTCGATACGCGGTGCTGGAGAAAACAAACTTCAACCAAAGTGATTTGAGGCATTCCGTGCTGGCCTTTGCTGACGCGCGGGAAGCAAATTTCGTAAATGCCGATTTACGTCGGGCGGATCTGCGCGGTGCAGACCTCACGAATGCATCCATCGATCATGGACGGCTGAATAGAGTGAAGGCACCCGGTGCAAATTTCTCGAATGCCATCCTCAGCAGTGCCAAACTGCGGGGCAGCGATCTTCGTTTCGCAAACTTCACTTCCGCCAATTTATTCTCCGCCGATCTGAGTGGCGCGGTGCTGGCACACGCAGTCCTTTCTAACGTCAATGCAAGCGGCGCCAATTTTCACGGCGTAGATTTGACAGACGCAGTATTAGCAGGGGCTGATTTCAGTGGCGCCGACCTCACCAAAGCGTCGATTAGCCCTGGGCAGCTGGACACCGCCTGTGGAGACGCCCAGACCAAGTTGCCGGCAGGATTTTCGATCCGGCTTTGCTAGTCAGAACGCTCTGCGCGAAACCACTCAATCGGGAAGAAAAAATCCGGATGACAAATTGCGAGTATGGCGCCATAAACGCTTTATGGTTGCGCATATTGCTACAGTCGCCTTTCAAGGCATAGAGACCCTGCCAATCGACGTCCAGGTTCAGATGACGTCGGGTTATCCCGCTTTTACGGTCGTCGGCCTGCCCGATAAGGCGGTCGCCGAAAGCCGGGAACGGGTGCGCGCGGCCCTGACCGCGTTGGGTCTGGCACTGCCGCCGAAGCGGATCACGGTCAATCTCTCCCCCGCCGATGTCCTGAAGGAAGGCAGTCACTTCGATCTTCCAATCGCCATGGGCTTGTTGGTGGCAATGGATGTTCTGCCGGCGGATCTAACGGATGGCTATGTCGTCTTGGGCGAGTTGGGGCTTGATGGGCGCTTGGCGTCCGTCGCAGGCGTTTTACCCGCCGCCTTGGAGGCTGGATCACAAGATCGCGGGTTGATCGGCCCCGCCGAGCAAGGGGGAGAGGCTGCCTGGGCAGGTGAGATTGAAGTGGTGGCAGCGCCGGACCTGATCCAACTGGTCAGCCATCTACGTGGTCAACGCCTGTTGAACGCCCCTGAACCGCAATTGGCTGAGCCGGATTCAATCCCCCGCGACTTTAATGAGGTCAAAGGACAGGAAACCGCCAAGCGCGCCTTGGAGATTGCGGCGGCTGGTGGCCATAACCTGCTTATGGTCGGACCACCCGGCGCTGGAAAGTCCATGCTGGCCCAACGCTTGCCCGGCATCCTGCCCCCGATGGACCCGGCGGAAGCGCTGGAGGTCTCGCTTATCCATTCTGTTGCCGGCGCCCTGCCGGAAGGAAAACTAAGCCGCGTGCGACCCTTTCGGGACCCACATCACTCGGCCTCTATCCCCGCCCTGGTCGGCGGGGGACAAAGGGCGAAGCCAGGGGAAGTCTCCTTGGCGCATAACGGTGTTCTTTTCCTGGATGAATTGCCGGAATTTCAAAGGGGCGCCCTTGAATCCCTGCGGCAACCACTTGAGACAGGCCGCGCCGTCGTGGCGCGTGTGAATGCCCATGTCAGCTATCCAGCCCGGGTACAGCTTATCGCCGCGATGAACCCCTGCCGTTGCGGGCATTTGGATGATGCGGAGCTCGCCTGTTCCCGCGCGCCACGATGTGCTGCGGATTACCAGAATAAGATCTCCGGTCCGATCTTCGACCGCATCGATTTGCATGTGGATGTCGCCGCCGTCAGCGCCGCCGATCTGGACCTGCCGCCACCGGCGGAAGGATCCGCCGAAATCGCGTCCCGGGTCCTGGCCGCGCGACAACGCCAACGGGCGCGTTATGATGCCTTACCAGAAGACAAACGTATCCGATGCAATGCGGAGGCGGACGGGGCTGTCCTGACCGAAGCGACGGCACCCGACACGGCCGCCAGACAATTACTGTCGGAGGCAGCGGACCAGCTGAAGCTTTCCGCACGCGGCTATCACAGAGTACTCCGTGTTGCCCGCACGCTCGCCGATCTGGAAGCCGCACCGACGGTCGGACGCCTTCATATCGCCGAAGCCTTGAGCTACCGCCGCATGGCACCACGCGGCTGAACCGGGCCAAACAGGCACTAAAAGAAAGAAAGAAAGACCGGCTTCTCATGGTAGAGAAGCCGGTATCAAGGCTCGTCACAGGGAGGTAAGGAAATCAAACTCTGGTCAGTCTCGCCCGGGAGGACCCAGGCATCCCGCAGCAATTTGGCTGGGGTGGATCGGATCAAGTCGCGAAAGGCATAAAACGCGCCCCGGGTCCGTCCCGTCTGATGAAACAACATTCGCACATTCTTTCCGCCAGGGCGGTGATCGCCATCACATCAGGGCTATTTTTTCCAAAATTGATGGCAACCATCGCATTTTCACGCGAAAAAGGGTGTCAAACAGATTGAAAACCAGCCAGCGCTCGACTAAGTTCCCGCCGCTTGCAAAAGCATTGCCGCCATAGCTCAGTTGGTAGAGCGGCGCATTCGTAATGCGTAGGTCAGGTGTTCGAGTCACCTTGGCGGCACCACCCCGCTTTCCAAAGGAAAGCGTACTATTTCCACCATCGGCACTTAGCGGCAGCTGTTTGCGAAGCAAACCGCGAGAGCTTACTCATGCTCAAAGGCACGCCGGCCTGCGGCACCACCCCGCTTTCCAAAGGAAAGCGTGCTATTCCCCCCATCGGCACTTAGCGGCAGCTGTTTGCAAAGCAAACCGCGAGAGCTTACTCATGCTCAAAGGCACGCCGGCCTGCGGCACCACCCCGCTTTCCAAAGGAAAGCGCGCTATTCCCTCCATCGGCACTTAGCGGCAGCTGTTTGCGAAGCAAACCGCGAGAGCTTACTCATGTTCATACATGCACCGGCCTGCAACACCACCCCGCTTTCGTAAGAAAGCGTACTATTCTCCCCATCAGCACTTAGCGGCAGCTGTTTGAAAAGCAAACCGCGAGAGCTTACTCATGTTCAAACGCGCGCAGTCTTAGATAACAATCACGCTGCCTGAGGTACCGCCTCGATCTCGGCCAGGGCGGCGTCGATGGCTTCTTCGCCGCGTGCCATCAGCTGTTCGGCCGCAACGACGGTAACATCGTCAATGCCAACAAACTTCATGACATGGCGCATATAAGGTGTGGCGAAATCTATCGGGCTATCGACCGGCGTGCCACCAGAGGCGATAACCAAATAGGCTTTCTTACCTTCCAGGAGCCCGACCGGACCATTTTCCGTATACCGAAATGTCTCCCGCGCCCGGGCAATTTGATCGATCCAGGCTTTGAGCGCTGCCGGCACACCAAAATTGTAAATCGGCACAGCGATAACCAAGATATCTGCTGCCTTCAGACCAGCAACCAGGGCATCCGACCCGGCCAGCCGATCACGCTGCGCGTCAGTCCGATCGGCGGGATCCGTGAAGTTCGCGCCGATCCAGGCCTCATCGATCAAAGGAACCGATGTTTCTGCAAGATCGAGCCGGTTAACCTGCAGGTTATCCATGCGGGATTTCAAAAGATCGACAAGGCGGTCAGAGAGCTGACGCGTCACGGAGTCTTCTTCGCGCATGCTGGCATCAACCCGGAGCAGAACAGGTTTCGTATCACTCATGGGATTTCTCCTTCTCAGAAGCGTTGTGTTTCGATGGAAAGAATGTGGCCCTGAGCTTGGAATGAAACAATTGTGCATTTTTTAAACATATTGTTTCCATTTTCGATCTATTTCCTGCGATTCCGCGAGACCTGGACAGAGCCAACAAAGCGGCGCAGAGTTTAAGAACTGGCAAGAGACTGAGGGACGGACGAGATATGGGACGCGATCCAAAACGACCCGCACGACGGCGGAGCACCGGCTTGCCCTTGAAAGTCCCTGCTGAATTCCTGGAAGAAATTATTGGATTCCTGCGTCGGAGCCCCTTGCAGCTGCTGCATATTCCCGTGGCACGGATCAATCTGGCGGCCCGGCGCATAAAGTCTTTGGGCGAAGCCGATATCCAAACCCTGGAGGATGGCGACGCCTCCATCACCAACACTGTCCTGCATAATTTGAACGGCCTTAAGTCAGCCTCTGCCTTGGAACGTCCTTGGCGGATAATCGCGCCATTGCTGGGAATTTTTCACCTCTGCGTAAAGCTTGAAACAGCGAAAGTCCTTACCGTCGGTCCGCGCACAGAGAATGAGTTGTTCATCCTGCTGGCAGCGGGCTTCAGGGAAGAAAACATCACCGGTCTCGACCTGATCAGCTATTCGGAAAAGGTAAAGCTGGGCGATATGCACCGGATGCCGTTCGCCGCCGATAGTTTTGATGTCATTGTACTGGGTTGGGTGCTTGCCTATTCAAACGACGTTGAAAAAGCCGTATCCGAGGTCCTGCGTGTCGCCAAGCCGGGCGCCTATGTCACGGTTGGGTGGGAGTATAACCCAAAAACATCAGAGGAGCTGGCGCGAGAAAGCGGTTCCATCGTTTCCGGCGGCCGCGTCAAACACGCTGAAGAAATCATCAGCCTCTGCGGGGATCATGTCGACTATGTCCATTTCAAGAGCGAGCCGCACCCCGACATGTGGGACAATACAACCGATGTCGTGGCGGTATTCAGGCTCAAGTAGACACAGGCAAAACGACGCTTTAGAGCCCCCTCAGTCGAGAGCAATCCAGTCAATCTCCCGCTCCGCCAGAACCGTGTCGAAAGCCTGAACAACCTTGGGATCGAACGAAGCGCCCGACCCTTTTTGGACAATGTCCAAGGCGACCTCTGCGCCAAGGGCCGGTCGGTAAGGACGGTGCGAGACAACGGCCTCAAAACAATCCGCCAAGGCGACAATGCGGGCTTCCAGTGAGATTTCCTCCCCTACCAGACCGTGCGGATAGCCACTGCCATCCCATCGCTCATGATGATGCAAGGCTATATCCGCAACTATGTCAGGCAGCGCCGTATCATCGACAACATCGAAACCGGACTTCGGATGCGTCTTGATAAGGGCGAATTCCTCGTCGCTCAGCCGCCCCGGTTTTGTGAGCAAACTCGCCGGTATCGTGAGCTTCCCGATATCATGGATCAACGCCCCCATTTCGAGCGTCCGCAACCGCTCAGGGTTAAGCTCAAACACCCTGCCAATAGCCAGCGCCAGTTCGCTTACCCGCCGCTCATGCCCTGCCGTATAGGGGTCGCGCTTTTCCTGTGTCTTCAGCAGAACATCAGTGATCCCCTTCACAGCATCCGACAATTTGCTGCTCAACATCCAAAGATCTTCTGCACTCTTATGCTCAGCAGAGATATCTTCGACTACGGAAATAAAATAGTCCGGCGCCCCAGCAGCATCATAGACCAAAGAGACGGTAAGCCGCGCCCACACAATGTCTCCATCCTTTCGGCGATACCGTTTCTCCATACGGTAATCGGAGAGTTTGCCGGAAAGCAGTCCGGCGGCGTTGTCCAGGTCTTCTTGAAGATCTGCATCAACCGTAATTTCCTGAAACGTCATTTGCAGGAGTTCTTCCCGGGAATACCCCCAGAAGCGGCACACCCAGTCATTCAAACGCAGAAAGCGTCCGTCGGGAGACACATGCGAAATCCCAACCGCCGCTTGTTCAAACGTTGCCCGGCATCGCTTGTCGGTTTCGGCTAACCTCTTAGCGTTGTCTCTGCTAACCAGAAAACGGGCAATAACTCTGGCAAGCGCCTCTAACAGAGCGATTTCTTCTTTTAAGAAGGGGTTCTTGCCCATCTCGGGCAGGTGGTCCGTGTAAACGACTTCCAGATAACCCAATTCCTCGCCGGTCCGGGCAGAGACTATTTCAACCCGAATCGCCCATGGCGTTGGTCGAAATCCCGGGGTTCGCACATCGTGGTCGGCCAATACAAGATGGGCTTCGGCAAGGTCAGGAAATTGAAAACCGGACGGTACGATGTTTATCGCATCCTGCAGCAATGCGGTTTGATCGCCATCAACAGTGAACAACAAAGAGGAGAGGGCATAGTGACATCTCTGCTCCTTCATCCGCTCATCAAGGTCGATGGTTTTGAGCGCTAACGTTTCACGCAATGCGTTCTTTTCTGAGACATCCAGCATGACACCCACGATGCCGAGCGGTGTGTCATCATCATCCCAAATGGCTGTCTTGTTGAAGACAAAGTCGCGCAGTTCACCGGACGCTGTTTTGACCTGCTTTTCGTAAATCTGGACGCCACCGTCTTTTGCCAGGGCTACATCCTGATGGTGATTCACTGCGACTAAGTCGTCCGGCGCAATATCTTCGACTGTCCGGCATTTCACGTCATCCCAGTCGTACCCGAGCATGTCTAGAAAGCTAGAGTTGCCAAATGTAAATCGACCGTGGGCGTCTTTTGCGAAAACCGGTACTGTCAAAGCATCCATAAGAACGCGCAATTCGGCATGTTGGGCATTCTCCTCACAATTGAGAACGGCCCTCAAAAATCCGTCGTAGCGGCTCGCAACATCGGGACCGCCACGCGGGCTTATCCCTGGTTTTCGCATAAATCTATGCTCCAATCCCGATAGAAAAGTAGTTTAATCGCGGAAAGGCGTCCTGTAAAATATGCTAAAGGCTGCCGCAAGTGCCGCATCCGCAAATATTTCACTAACTGTTTCCAGTCGATTCACGCTATATGCTTGCCAGCCATGAGCCGTCTTACCGTCCGACACCTAACTGAATATCGCTATGACCGGCCTGTCCGCTTTGGTGAGCATCGCCTCATGATGCGGCCACGGGACAGTCATGATGTGCGTCTGATCTCTGCGTCACTAAGGATTTCCCCCGCGTTTTCGGTGCATTATGTCCATGATGTTTTCGGTAACTCCATTGCGCGTGTGAAATTTGATGAGATGCTCGACCGGCTGACAATTGAATCCATCTGCGAGGTCGATCACTACGGTTTAAGTGTACCTGACTTCGAAACCCTGGAGGATTCCGCCCGCAAGATACCCTTCGCCTATAGTTCTGAAGACTTGGCGGATCTTGGCAAAGGGGCAGCTTGCCACCACGCAAGCCCGGACGACCCGGTTTCACAATGGGCCTGGAGCCAACTGGGTCCCGGCGGTAGCGGCGATACCTGGGAAGTCTTGATGCGGATGAACCGGGCGATCCCCGCCATGTTCGATTACGAACGGCGCGATGCCCATGGCACGCAAACACCCGCAGAGACCATGGCGCGTGGGGTGGGAAGCTGCCGAGACTTTGCGCTGTTTTTTATGGAAGCAGCACGGGCGCTTGGCCTCGGCGCGCGTTTCGTCTCCGGCTATCTCTACGATCCCTACCTGGACCATCAAGCCATGTCCGGTGACGCCGCGCAGATTGGTTACAAAGGCGCAGGCGCCACCCATGCCTGGGTCCGGATCTACCTGCCCGGCTCTGGGTGGGTGGAATTCGATCCGACAAATGGCATTGCCGGCGGGGCAAATCTGATCCGCGTCGCCGTTGCCCGAACACCACAACAGGCCGTTCCGGTATCAGGCTCCTTTTTCGGCCCTGCAGAGGCGTTTCAGGATCTGAGTGTCCATGTCGAGGTTTCCGCCACAAATACGCCACCCGCGGCGGCGGTCTCCGGTTAGGCATGGTCCCGATCACATTCCGCCTCACTGATTTCACCCGATTGTGATTGGTGAGCGAGCGGGTCGGGCGATTAAGTTCCGGGTATGCGAAATCACCTTCTTCAAATCCGCCCGCCCTGTATTGCGCACCTGATCCGTGCTTCTGTCGGCTTGGCCGCTATGATCACATTGGTAATCGGCCCTGCCATGGTCCGGGCGGAAGACAGCGATGCCACATCCCCCGTTGTGGTGGAGCTATTCACAAGCCAGGGCTGCTATTCCTGCCCTCCGGCTGAGGCCTATCTTCACGAACTCGCCGCCCGGTCGGACATCATCGCGCTGGAGTATCACGTCGACTATTGGGACTATATCGGCTGGAAAGACCCCTTTGCGTCGCCAGCTTATACCCAGCGGCAGCGGGATTATGTCCGGCGGATTGGCGGGCGCTATGTCTACACGCCGCAAATGGTGATCGGCGGTCGCTCGGATGAAATCGGTTCCAGACGGGCGGCGGTCGCCGCACGCATCGATGCGGTTGCGATGGAGCAAAAGGTTGATGGCAACAGTCCGGTGGTCACTCTGAAACAAAACGATGGTGCCTTGTCCGTCCAGGTCACCGGGACGCAAAACAGCAAAGGCACCTACGACATTGTACTGGTCGGTTTTGACAAGAAGCATGAAACCGACGTGCCGCGCGGTGAGAATGCCGGCAAGCGGCTGATCAACGCCAATACGGTCCGATCATTGTCCCGGATCGCGCAATGGTCGGGTGAGCATGTCGACGTTTCCGTATCAGCCAATCAATTGGCCGGCGATGGCGGTTGCGCTGTCTTGATACAAGAGCCCGACACAGGACGTATCATCGCGGCGCAAAAGATCACCTTCTGACTTTTCGAGCCATTCTGCCACAAGTTCAACCGCGCGAGGGAGAGCGATAAACGCTCCTCCCTTGCCATGCTGGTCGGCCCGGTCCATCTTGCGGCTCTACAGAAATTATCGAAAAGTGAGAGTCCCTTGCGGGAAGAGTCAAAAGCGGGGCCGAAGGTTGGCCTGTTCGTAACCTGTCTGGTCGATCTGTTTAGGCCCAATGTCGGATTTTCCGCGATCGAGCTGTTGGAACGCGCCGGCTGCCGGGTGGCAGTTCCGGATGCGCAAACCTGCTGCGGACAACCGGCGTTCAATTCCGGAGATAACGATCACGCAAGGGCCATCGCCCGCCAGGTGATCGAGACGTTCGAGCCTTTCGACTATCTGGTGTGTCCGTCAGGCTCCTGCGGCGGCATGATCTCCGCCCATTTTCCGGAGTTGTTTGAGGATGATCCGGCAATGCAACGCCGGGCGCAGGATTTGGCACGACGCTCCTTTGAACTGATGGCCTTCCTGGTCGATGTGATGAAATTCGACGACATCGATGCGGGATATGATGGAACCGCAACCTACCACGATTCCTGCTCGGGCTTGCGCGAATTAAGGGTCAAACAGCAACCGCGTCACCTGCTTTCCAAAGTGTCGGGACTTGCGCTCTCGGAAATGAAACACGCTGAAGTCTGTTGCGGCTTCGGCGGGACATTCTGTGTCAAATATCCCGACATCTCCAACAAGATGGTGGAGGAAAAGACCGAGAATATCAGTGCCTCCGGGGCTGACACCCTTCTCGCCGGGGATTTAGGCTGTCTGATGAATATGGCTGGGAAAATGCATCGTGAAGGGCGCCCGGTTAAGGCCTATCATGTCGCCGAAGTCCTGGCTGGACGGGCCGACGGGCCGGCAATTGGTGCTGCGCCTGACATTGACACCGATGCGGATCAGGGACACTGACAAGAGATGGATATCCGCAGCCCCCGCTTTAAGCAGAACGCCACCGAAGCCCTTGGCAATGAGAATTTGCAACAAGCGCTCGGCAAGATGAAGGTTGGCTTTGTCGATAAACGGGCAGCTGCCCGGGATCGCCTGCCGGAATTCGATGCATTGCGCGATCAGGCGCGGGATATCAAGAACCATACTTTAGAGAATATCGACTTCTACCTCGAAGCCTATGAGGAGAAAGTCATTGCGGCCGGTGGCCAGGTGCATTGGGCCCGAAATGCTACCGAGGCACGAGAGATCATTGCCCGCCTATGTGATGAGGCCGGCGCGAAGATGGTGACCAAGGGCAAGAGCATGATCTCTGAAGAGATTGCGTTGAACGCCCATCTGGAAGCCAAGGGCCTCGACGTCGTCGAAACGGATCTGGGTGAATATATCATCCAACTGCGCAAGGAAGCGCCTAGCCACATCATCGCGCCGGCGGTGCATGTTCTAAAGGAGCAGGTAGAGGCTGACTTCCGCGAAGCCCACACCCATTTGCCCGATGACCGGTCCCTTCAGGAACCAACGGAGTTAATTTCCGAAGCCCGCGCTGTCCTTCGCCAGAAGTATCTGGATTCCGATGTCGGTATCACCGGGGCGAACTTCCTGATCGCCGAAACCGGCACCAGCGTGATTGTCACCAATGAAGGCAATGGCGACCTGACACAGATCTTGCCCAAGACCCATATTGTGGTCGCGAGCCTGGAGAAGATCGTCCCAACCCTGGATGATGCCAGCGCGATACTGCGCGTGCTCGCCCGGTCCGCAACCGGCCAGGAATTCAGCGCCTACACGACGTTCTCCACCGGGCCGAAACGGGCCGGAGACCCGGATGGACCGGAGAACTATCACGTTGTGTTGCTGGACAACGGCCGCAGCGCCATGTTGGGGACCGAATATCAAGACATGCTACGCTGCATCCGTTGTGGTGCTTGCATGAACCACTGCCCGGTCTATGGCGCGATTGGCGGGCATGCCTATGGCTGGGTCTATCCAGGGCCAATGGGTGCAGTGCTGACACCAAGTTTCATCGGTGTCGATCAAGCCGGACAACTCCCCAATGCCTCGACGTTCTGCGGGCGCTGCGCCGATGTCTGCCCGATGCGAATTCCGCTGCCAAAAATGATGCGGTCCTATCGCGCGAAAGAATTTAAGGAAGGTCTTGCACCGCCCGCCGTTCGGTTTGGGCTCGATCTTTGGGGATTCTTCGCAACCAAGCCCTGGCTATACCGCCTGAAAACGCGCATGGCGATGCGAGCACTTGGTTGGATGAGCCGGGGTAGAGGGCGATTCACAAAACTACCTCTGGCGAAGGGATGGACAGACCATCGCGATTTACCGGCACCCGAAGGCCGCACCTTCCAATCCCAATGGCAAGGCGCGCGGACGGCATCCGACCTCGAAACAAACCGCTTTACCTCAAAAAGCGTCGAGAGAGGGAGCGGGTCATGAGTAGCCGGTCGGACATTCTGGGCAATATCCGCCAATCCCTTGGCCGCGGTCCCCTTGATGCGGAAAAACAAGCGGCTTTGAGAGCCCGTCTCTCTCACCCGGAAAGGGGCATCCAACCGGACCGCGTCCCAACGGATAGTGCCGGGCAAGCCGCCTTGTTTGAAAGCTGGGCTGAGACGGTTAATGCCAGCATTGCCCATATCAGCACGCTGGACGATATCCCGGATGCCATCGGGGATTATCTGACCTCCAAAAACCTGCCATCCTCCCTTCGCATGGCAGAACATGACAGCCTGAAAGCGGTCCCTTGGTCCAAGCGGCCAACCCTGGACGTCGATACCGGCCCCAGTGATGGTGCCCAAAGTGTCGGTCTTTCAGCAGCCTATGGCGCGGTGGCGGAGACCGGCACCCTGATCATGCATTCCGGACCGCAAAGTCCGACAACGCTGAATTTCCTGCCGGCAAACCACATTGTGCTTCTTCGCCGATCCGATATTGCCGGCAGTTATGAGGATATTTGGGCGCGCCTGAGGGCTGAAAACGATGGAGATGAGCAACCGATCATGCCGCGCACCCTCAATATGATTACCGGACCGTCCCGCACGGGCGATATTGAGCAAACCATCTATCTTGGCGCTCATGGTCCGCTTAATCTGCATATCCTGATCCTCGACGACGACACGGAGTAACCTGCCATGCCGAAGAAACCGCCCAAGCGGAAATCTTCGGAAGGCACGGTCGAAGATGGCCTGGCGCTCTGGCGTGCGGTGACAGAGACCGTGACACCCATCGCCCGCCGTCAGACGGCTGCATCCATGCCGAAACCAGAGCCCAAAACACCTGAAACACCGCGAAAACCCAAGGCCATCCGCTATACGCACGGGCAATCTGCGCCGCCCTCTCTTACCAAGACCGCCTCCACCCCAAAGCCTGCGCCACGGCCAGAGGCCGGGATCGATAAACGCACGGAAGGCCGCCTTCGAAAGGGCCGCCTGCCGATTGAAGGTCGGCTGGATCTGCATGGGTATGATCGGGAATCAGCCCATAGTGCCCTGCGTGGCTTCATCGCTGCATCCCACAGCGCGGGAAAGCGCTGCGTCTTGATCGTCACCGGAAAAGGGAAAGGCATTTTGCAATCGGAAACCCCCCGATGGCTGGCCGAACCGGGCCTTGCGTCTAAAATCGTTTCCGTGCGGACCGCCCAACCCAAGGACGGCGGCTCCGGTGCGCTCTATGTCCTACTGAAGCGACAAAGATTCAATCGGGGAGAAGAGGGATGACACCCTTTGGCGCTCGAATTCGAGAGCTGAGAGAAGAGAAAGGCGTGACCTTAAGCGAGATGGCAAGCGCCATCGGGGTCTCCGCCGCCTATCTCTCCTCGTTGGAGCATGGCAAACGGCCACGACCCACAGCAGCGCGGCTGGATCAAGTCTGTGCCTATTTTGACATTATCTGGGACGACGCAGAGGCGTTGAAGGAGCTTGCTCAGCTCTCACGACCACGTGTAGCCATTGATTGTGCCGGCCTTTCGCCGGAAGCAACAGAGCTCGTTAACCTGTTGGGCGTCCGAATTCGACGGCTGGACCAAGGTACTATCGAGGCTATGCTGAAAATCCTAAAGGCTTAAATATTCCGCCAATTGCTCAAAAAGCACCTGCTTTCCGCAAAATATCAGAGATTCCCGGTGCCCGGCTGTTCCGGGCGTAATCCAAAACCCCACGGCCCGTATAGTCCTGTAACGAAAGATCCGCACCTCGGTCTATCAAAAGCTGGACGATATCCGCGTATCCCGCTTCCACAGCCACCATTGTCGGTGTTTGACCACTAGATGTCAGGGTGTCCGGATCAGCACCGGCATCCAACAACCGCTCTACCGTAAAGAAATCGCCGCTTTCAATCCCCCAATGCACGGCTGACTTTCCAGCTTTATCGCGCTGGTCGAGGTTACCGCGAAAATCTGTCAGGAGATCAATCATCTCCAAATCACCATTCTGGGTCGCGATGATAAGCGGCGTTGCGCCATCAGGCGCCGCCGTATTCGGGTTATCACCAAGCGTGAGAAGACGTTTTGCTTCCGCGAGGTCACCCCGCTTTGTCGCAACGATGATCTTGGCTTCCCCATTGAGCACAATTTGCGCGGAGACGGTCTCGGGAACCGCTGCCAAAGTGATCCCCATGATCACCGCAAACATTATCGTCGCCGAAAACCAACCTCGCATGACCCTGCTCCCTAGGTCGAAAAACCGAACACTATCCGTAGACTTTAGCCCCGCCAAATCGATCTATAATCCAATCCAGCGCCGCATCAACACGATACACTTTGACCACACCGTCACCCAGATCACCAGCCCTGTGCGGGCGTTCTATCATAACAACGGGAAGGCTCAATTCCCGAGCCACTGCCAATTTGGCCGCTGTCTCCTTGCCGCCGCTAT
>SPJK01035904.1_pt1 | contig 13913 bp, 10 predicted proteins | sample 3741771 | NCBI WGS metagenome assembly SPJK01 (sample SAMN10925997, study PRJNA522277) | cold seep metagenome | isolation source: Elba SIP-enriched marine methane seep metagenome, extraction at timepoint T2 | place: Italy: coast of Elba, Mediterranean Sea | reverse complement strand
CCCGCTGCTTATCCATGTGGCGCAGCGTCGCTAAGCGTATTGGGCAGCCAAATTTGCATTTGCAGCAATAATTGGTCTACATCAACCGGCTTAGCCAGGTATTCGTTGGCGCCTGCGGCCAGGCATTTCTCTTTATCCCCTTGCATGGCTTTTGCCGTCAACGCAATGATCGGTAATTCAGTTAATTCCAATTGTGAGCGTATGCGTTTGATTGTCTCATAGCCGTCCATTTCCGGCATCATAATATCCATCAAAACGATGTCTGTTTCCGGGTGTTTTTCCAGTAAGTCTAAGGCGGTTTGGCCGCTAGGCGCTATATGAACCGTTAATTGCTTTTTACGCAATATTTTAGCAAGCGAGAAGGTATTCCTCATGTCGTCATCAACTAATAATACCGTTTTATCAATTAGTTTATCCAGGCGAGTAGGGGTAATGAGCTTATCCTGGTCGTCATTCAAATGGGCGATAAACAGGCGTATTTCATCTAACAATCTGTCGGCCGATTTTTCGGATTTAATGACGATGGCTTGGGTTAGATTTTGCAGTTTCAAGTGTTCTTCGTCGCTTAAGTCCTTTGCGGTATAAACAATGACCGGAGGGGGGCTTTGATGTGTTGTCTCGCAAAGCTGCTCTAATAATTCGAAGCCGTTCATTTGCGGCAGCCCTAAATCCATAATAACGGCGGTATAAGATTGTTGCTGTAATGCCGCTAAGGCTTGCTCTGCGGAATGCGCGCAGTCGATTGATAAAGCTTCTTTTTCCAGCAGTTTTTGGATTGCCTGCGCATTATTGGAGTCATCTTCGATTAACAGTATTGTATGCTGTGTTTTTTGCTCGGAATCCAATAATTTGTTGATGACTGACTCAAGTTGCTTGAAATCTACCGGTTTGCTGACCTGACCAATGGCGCCGAGTTGTTTCATATCAATCAAATTGTGTATGGCGCTGACCACATGAACCGGTATCCGTTGAGTTTTTGAGTCTGATTGTAATACCGCCAGTACATCGCTGCCGTCCATTCCCGGCAGGTCATGATCTAAAATGATTCCGGTCAATGGGTAATGTTGGGCTAAATATAGTCCGCTTTCGCCGTCTGTCGCCACTATAGCTTGAACATTCAATTGGCGGCAGGTGTTGTAGATAATCCGGGCGAAAGGAATATCATCTTCAATGATCAGAAGCAGCGCTTGATGATCACTGTATCGATGGCGGTCATCTTCAAAAGGCGGGGGAAGCTCGGCGTCGAATGCTGATAACGAAAGGGGCTTAACAAGCGCGTTGTGAATTTGATCGGATTCAGTCTTAATTTCGGCGCTATCGCTTAAATCGGGAATGTACAGGATAAATTGACTCCCTTTGCCTTCCGTACTTTTCAGCTTGATGTCGCCCGATAGTAATCGAGCAAAGTTTAAAGCAATTGACAAGCCTAGGCCGGTTCCGCTGTATTTACGGTTGCTTGAGCCGTCGACTTGTTGAAAGGCTTCAAAGATGGCGTCAATTTTATGCTCAGGTATGCCGATGCCGGTGTCGGATACTTCCAAAGCTAAAAGTTGTGAGTGTTGCGGTAGTATCGTTTGCTCGGAGAGTTGAGAAATGGTCAGCCTGACCCGGCCGGTTTCGGTAAATTTAATCGCATTGCCGATCAGATTGGTGAGAATCTGCCCTAATTTTGCATAATCGCTGCAGAACTGTTTCGGAGCCTCAGCTTTGATGAGTATTTCGAACACAATGCCTTTGTCAGTCGCCATATGCTGGAAACGATTGTTCAGAAACAGTTTTAGATCCGTTAATGAAAATGTATCTCGATGGATCTTCATTTGTCCGGCTTCCAGCTTGGATAAATCCAAAATATCATTAATCAATTCTAATAAATGTGAGCCGCTTTCGTGAATGATTTCAGCCGATTCGGTTTGATCCGATGTGAGATTGCCTTCCTCATTGTCGGTCAGCATTTTAGATAATATCAACAGGCTGTTTAAGGGCGTCCTGAGTTCATGCGACATATTCGCCAAAAATTCCGATTTATAGCGGTAGGCTTGTTTTAATTCTTCGGTTTGTCGGTTCAGATCTTCGGTATGTTTATTGAGCTTTTCGTTGGCGAGGCGTAGATCTTCTTTTTGCGCGGCTAATTCTTCGGAGGAGGCTTGCAGTTCTTGATAAGACTGGTTTAGTCGTTCCCGTTGCTCAACCTGTTCGCTAATATCGGAGATAGTGCCTAAGTAGCCGCTTTGGTCATCCAAATTCATTTCGGCGACTGATAAATGAATATGAAATTGCGAACCGTCTTTTCGTTGAGCCACCACCTCGCGGCCAATGCCGATGATTTTAGCAATGCCGGTTTTCTGATAATCGCGCAGATAACCGTCATGCTCTCTAGCGATGTTATTCGGCATCAACATTTTGACATTTCGACCGATCATTTCCGATGGTTGATAACCGAACATGGTTTCGGTGGATTTATTACAGCTCAGGATAATGCCTTCTTTGGAAATGGTGATGATGCTGGCTAATGAAAGTTCTATGATGGTTCGGATGCGTTTTTCATTATTTTTTAATTGTTCGGCTAATCGGCGGGTTTTTTGCAGTTGTTTCTCAATATGAATTTGGGCGGCGGTGGCCTCAAAAGACAGTCCGATATTCTCTTTAGTTGATGAAAACAATTCCAAAATTTCGAAAGAGACCTCCTGGATATAGCCGAGTTCTATGACCCCTCGTATTTCGCCAAGGAAATGGAAAGGAATAAAAACCAAATGTTTGGGTTTAATATCGCCTAATGCGGACTGAATAGTAAAATGACCGTCAGGTATATTGTTGACGACTTTTATTTCCGTATCGCGCCCGGCTTCGCCGATCAATGTTTCTCCTAATTCCACGGAACGGCGTCGGTTTTGCTCAAAAGGGTAAGCATAGCCGGCCACCAAAGATAAAGTTTCTTGGTCCGCCTCAGTTCTATGGTAGAGCGAACCGCATTGAGCATGCGTATATTCCGCCAACGTTTTTAATAAGGTGGCGGCCAACACCGAAAAATCTGTTTCAGATCTTAGCGATTCGGCAATTTTAACTTGCCCTGTTTGCACCCATTGCGTTTTTTGATTGGCCGTGATCGATGCTTGCAAATTGGCGATCATTTGATTAATTGAGCGCGCCAATAGATCATGCTCGTCTTGTTCCGGAATGCGAATGGCAAAATCGCCTTGTGCAACAGCGTTGACGGTATTAACGACTTGTTTCAAGCTATTGCTTAAGCGCAAAAAGTTTTTTCCTAAATTATCTTGTTCGGAACGCAGTGTTATATTTGTGTCGGTATTGCCGGAAGCCAACATGACGGCTTGCGCATTAACCGCTTTTAATGAGCTTTCCAGCGCCAATAAATCCAGGTAAATTCCGGATGCGGCGTGATCGGGTTGAGTTTCGCTTAATTGACCGCGAACAATTCGTCGCGATAAATGCCGTATTTTTTTGGGTTCTTCGCCCAATATTTGTGTGAACAGATGGTAACCGGCAAATAACATATAAAGGGAAACTAACGCTCCTACGCTTAACAAACAAGCTTGTACTATGTCTAATTGATTGATGGAGTCAATCAGTTGCGTGTTGGACGAGTAACCCGAGGCTTGTGCTAAGTGATCGTTGTCGACAGCGTTTTTTTCAAAGCTTAGCTTATTGATGAGCCGACTCCGCACAATGACTGCAATCATATTAAAGACAAAAATGCTGATGATAACGGCGAAGCCGAGTATCAGGTTCTTTTTGTGCTTAAACATAAGGTTTGCCCTCGAATTTCAGAATAGAAAGTAAGGAACGTGCATTGATGTCAATCATACCTTTTCCAGATTGGCTGCATTTTCCAAAAATTGATGAAATTTTGCAGTCGGCATCGGTTTGGCGAAGAAATAACCTTGCGCCGATTCGCATTGCTGTTGTTGTAAAAAACGCCATTGCGACTCTGTTTCAATGCCTTCGGCGATGACTTTTAAATTCAATGCGTGTGACATGGCGATGATCGCTTTCACCAGGGCGCAGCTTTCATGGCTATGCGGAATTTCAGCAATGAAGGAACGGTCAATTTTGACTGTGTTCACCGGGCATTGCTTTAAATAACTGAGCGCGGAATAACCGGTTCCGAAATCGTCTATCGAAAGCTGAGCGCCTAATGCGCAAATATCATCCATTTGTTGGCGAACATTATCCGATTTTTCCAATAATAAACTTTCGGTGATTTCAATTTCCAACCGGTTGGCGTCTAAACACTGATTCGCTACAGCTTTTTGGATGGCTTGAAACAATAAGGCGTTTTTAAATTGCAGACTGGAGGCGTTGATGGCGATATTAAGGTTGTTCCAGCGTTGTAGCACAGGTATTATCTGATGCAGCACCCATACGCCGATTTCCGAAATCAAGCCGCTGGATTCGGCTATGGGGATAAATTCTTCCGGCGAAATTTGACCCAGCGTTTCGTTATGCCAGCGCAATAAGGCTTCGGCGCCTATCGGTTCGCCGCTGATGACATTCACAATCGGTTGAAAATACACTTCCAGCTCTTGTTTTTTAAGAGCGTTTCTTAAATGTTTTTCCAATAAGTTTTGTCGATAGAGTTGTTGGTTAAGCGTATCTGAATAGAATCTGAAGTCGTTTTTACCTTCTTTTTTCGCCAGATACATGGCGGCGTCGGCATGGTTCAGCAATTCATCGGCATTTTCGCCGTGTGCAGGATAGGTCGCCACCCCGATACTGACGCCGATATGCAAACTCTGGCCTTCAAACTGAAAAGGCTGAGCGATGGTTGCAATTAATTGTTTGAGCTTATAATTCAAACACAGTGAGTTTTCGATATCCATTAACAGGATGATAAATTCGTCGCCGCCGTAACGCCCGACCGTATCAAATGAACGGATTTGCGTTTTAAATCGCTGACTGACTTGGTTCAGAATATAATCTCCGGCTTCGTGGCCGAATTCGTCATTAATCTTTTTAAACCCGTCTAAATCTAAAAACAGCACAGCGAAGGGAGCGGCACTGCGACGAGAGCGATCCAGCGCGGTGTCTAAAACCGATCTGATTTGGCGACGATTGGGTAAATGGGTTAATGCGTCATGTTGCGCTAGATACTCGATTTCTTGTTCGGCGGATTTGCGTAAATCGATTTCTTGTTCCAGGCCGGTTTTTAGCGACCATAGATTGATGAATATATTAATTTTGGAAATCAATATTTCCGGGGTGATGGGTTTGGTCACATAATCAACCGCACCGGCCTGATAGCCCTGTAAAATACTGCCGCTGTCATGATGCACGGCGGTCACGAAAATAATCGGAATATTCTTGGTTTCGTCTAATGTTTTTAAATAGGACGCGACTTCAAAGCCATCCATTTCCGGCATGTTGATGTCTAATAAAATCACTGCAAAATTATGCTGCACCGCCAACGACAAGGCGTCATTGCCGCAGTGGGCGGTGATAATCTCAACATCAACCTTACGCAATAAGGTTTTCATGGATGTGATATTAGCCGGCAAATCATCAACGACTAATATTTTTGGTTTGTTGCTAAGTTCGCTCATAAAGAATGACGGCAGCGATAATAACGAATAATTCCTGATCATTATAGTCGGAAATTTGAAATATTTAATCCGTCAGGCTACTTGTTCTCATTTTTTATCATAGATAGGGAGTTGTTGATGGTTTTTGGGGAGAATTATAGGTTAAGTAAAACCATTACATTTCTGTGTGGTTCTGGTTTTACATCAAGGTCTTTATCGGAGCAAACTCCCGCCGAACAGTTTTTTGTATAATACTCCCCAAAAACTAGAGCAGTAGCTAGAAACAAAGGAAGGTATGGGGGGCGTCCGAATGCATTATCTGATAAAGATAAAAAGATGGCGGTGGTTATGCTTAATGGAGGGGTAACAAAAGGTGAAATTGCTAAACAATTTGGTGTTGCAAGACAAACGATTTATAGGTTTTTTAAATCAGAACAAGATAAGTTAGCTTTAGGTTGAATCGATTAAAACACATTAAACCTTGCAACAACAACAATAAGATGATTCGTTTCAAACTATTCTTAAATGTAATAGAATCATGTTCTATATATGGTTTTTAAAGGGTTTAATGTGCTTGTCTAGTGGTTGCTAGGCAGCAAAAAAATAAACATGGATGATACCACTCAAAAAATACTAATTAAGTTTGGCTTTAAATTCGGCAGAAATGGTGCGCATTCCAGTCGAACAATAATGCTTAAAGAGATTCAGGCATTATTTTCTAGCACTCAAGCAACTGCAACAATAGAGCAATACCAATCAGAAGTTATTGAATATAACTGCTTAAATAAATCAACAGCAAACACCCGTAAACTGACTTTTAGGCACTTAAAAGATTTATATGCACTTGACGATGCTCAACCTCTATTTCGAGTGCTCAGGCAGTTGTGGGAGATAGAACCCGATGCACAAGCAATTTTAGCACTTCAATTAGCCTATGCTCGCGATCCTTTATTTCGTATGAGTAGCGATTGTATTTTATCTCATAAACCAGGTGAACAAATTCATCGTGAAGAAATAGAAGAAATTTTAAAAAAGGATGATCCCGAGCGATTCTCACCTGCATCATTAAAATCATTTGCTCAAAATATTAACAGTAGCTGGACTCAAGCAGGTTTTTTAAAAGGTAAAGGGCGTAAAATAAGACAAATACCAACGATTTCAGCTATTAATGTTATCTTTGCTCTGTTTCAGGGGCATCTACATGGACTCAGTGGTGAGCGATTGTTCAATAGCCCTTGGATGAAGATATTAAACACACCTGTAGCGCGATTACAGGAATTAGCATCAGCAGCTTCATATCGAGGTCTTATAGACTATAAACAATCGGGTGGCGTGATTGATGTAAGGTTTAATGATTTTCTTAAACCTGATGAACAGTTGTTGTTACAAGAATTACACCAAGAAGTTTCAAAGGAAACATAACAAATGAGCAGTAGACTCAAGCGATTATTACACAATTATCAGAGTCATATTAGTGTGCCGTGGCAATCAGGATTAGCAGGTAGTCAGAAAGTGATTTTTACTGTTTATGATAAAACAGATGAGCTTAGATTCAGATCACAGCTAACCGAATTTGAGATAGCCACCACTAATGCAGAACATAAATGGTGTGAAATTGATATTAGCAACGCCTTTCCTGAATGGATGTCGGAAATAGACTATAAAGAAGGTTATTTTGAATCTCCAGAAGACATAGAAACAACACTCGATGATTTTCTGGATGATTTAGTCGATAAACTAAAGCCCAAAATCGAAGCAACCGATGATAATACCGTTGTAGCCATTATAGGAATTGGAACATTATTTGGCTATGCCAAAGCATCTGATCTAGTTAATAAAATTGCACCGTTTGTGGCAGGTAGATTATTAATATTTTTCCCTGGTGAGTTTGAAAATAATAACTATCGTTTACTTGATGCAAGAGATGGATGGAACTACCAAGCTGTACCTATTACAACAGGCCAATAAAAAATAGCAGAGCAGCATAATGAAAAACCGTGACATATACCTGAAAGATCCCATAGACAACCAATTAGCTAATAATGGTGTTGCTGAAGTTAAAGATGATTTATCTGAACAAGCATTAAAAACCTTACGTTACGAGTTAGACACTTTTGTTTGTGATGGTGAATATGAAAAGGGACTTGATAAAATCCTCAGTACCTTTTTAAGAAATTTAGACAGAGGCAATGAACAACCGGGTGTATGGATAAGTGGTTTCTATGGATCAGGTAAATCACATCTAGCCAAAATGCTGCGTACACTATGGATTGACTACAACTTTTCTGATGGTATTTCATCAAGAAATATAGCCAAACTGCCCACGGAAATTAATGATCATTTCAAGGAAATAAGCAATCAAGGTAAACGATACGGTAGCTTACATGCTGCTTCCGGAACAATAGGAGCAGGTACGGAAAATGTGCGTTTGGCATTACTAGGGATTATATTCAAGTCGGCTGGACTCCCAGAACAATACCACTTGGCTCGCTTTGTTATGAGGTTAAAATCTGAAGGTCATTATGAGAAAGTTAAACAAGCCGTAGAAAGCAAAGGCAAACAGTTTCATAAAGAATTATCCCACCTTTACATGTCCCCGATCATTGCAAATGTCCTATTAAACGCGATGCCTGAGCTGGCTAATAATGAAAAGGAAGTTAAGCAGTTACTCAAAGCAGAATATCCAAAAGTAAATGATGTCACTAACGACCAGATGGTTGAAGCAATTACGGAAGCCTTAACAAGTGATGGCAAATTTCCCCTTACATTAATTGTCTTAGATGAAGTTCAACAATATATAGATAAAGACTCAAGCAAAGCCTATCAAGTTCAAGAAGTAACGGAAACATGCAGTAAACATTTTGAAGGCAAATTACTTTTTATTGCTACTGGTCAAAATGCCTTATCAGGTACGGCATCATTAAGTAAACTCATGGGACGTTTTCAAGTTCCCGTGCAATTATCTGATGTCGATGTAGAGTCGGTGATCCGCAAAATTATTCTGCAGAAAAAAGAAACCGCAAAATCAGATGTACAGGATGTGATTTCTAAAAACCTAGGTGAAATATCAAGGCATCTCGGTGGCACAAAAATAGAACACAATAAAGATGATGAAGGCGTGTTAGTTTCAGACTATCCAATCTTACCTGTAAGACGACGTTTCTGGGAAAAAGTGTTAAGAATCATTGATACCACAGGCACAGTTTCACAACTCAGAAACCAACTTAAAGTCATACATGAAGCCACGCAAAAAAGTGCTGAAAAACCATTAGGTCATGTAATCGGTGCTGATTTTATCTATGAACAAATAGCACCTAACCTGATACAAACAGGCATGGTGTCTAAAGAAGTCAGTGAAATGATCGGTAAGCTTTCGGCAGGTAATTCTGATGAACAGCTCCAGTCGCGACTTTTAGCACTTATTTATTTAATAGGTAAATTACCAACCGATGCGATAGCTGACATTGGTGTGAGAGCCACGGAAGATATGCTTGCTGATCTGTTGTTAGAAGATTTAAATGCAGGTAGCAGTAGTTTAAGAAAGCAAATTCCTGCCTTATTACAGCAACTGCTAGATCAAGGAACCTTAATGGCGTTAAGCACCACCATTGGTGTTGAATATCGCTTGCAAACGCAGGAAAGTAGCCAATGGCATGATACCTATAGACAGCAAGAAGCCGAATTCTCTGGCAATATGCAGCGTATAGAAAATAAGCGCGAAGACCTGTTTCACCATCAAATTCAAGAAATAAGCAATTCGGTCCGTATCACCCAGGGTAAAAGTAAAGAATCAAGAAACTTATTATTAAACTTTGATGCTGAGGTTCCCAAAGATGCCAATAAAAAAATTTACATCTGGGTGCAAGATGGTTGGCAGACAGATGAAAAATCGTTAATTGCCGAAGCACATAACGCTAATCATGAATTACCCACAATTTATGTTTATATACCTGCGAGAAATAAAACAGAATTACATCAAGCCATCATTACCAAAGAAGCCGCTCAAGCAACTTTAGATATAAGAGGGTTGCCAACAACTCCAGAAGGTAAAGATGCGCGTACTGCGATGGAAACCCGTCTGAATGATGCAACAAAGCATGTCAATATCATGCTTAAAGAAATCATGGAAGGAGTGCGTGTTTTTCAGGCTGGTGGTACTAAAATATTTGCTAATGATTTAAAAGCTCAATTGGAGCAAGCGGCTAAAGCTTCAGTCATACGTCTTTATCGGGACTTTGATAAGGCGGATCATACAGGTTGGGGCAAAGTCTATAACAGAGCGACAAAGGACGGTGCTGAAAACGCCTTAGAAGCCGTTGACCATCGTTCTGATGTTGAAAAACACCCCGTCTGTGCTGATATTCTAAAATTTATAGGTGTGAGTAAAAAAGGTTCAGAAATTAGAGACCACTTTAAAGCAGCACCTTACGGTTGGTCACAAGATGCGATAGATGGTGGGCTTTATGCATTATTAGCCGTAGGTGCTATTAGAGCAACCGATGCTACGCGTAAACCCGTTGACAACAAGTCCCTCGAAAGAAGTCAATTAACTCAAACGCATTTTAAAGTTGAATCAATTACTATAAAGACAGTACAACTTATTCAAGTCAGAAAACTGTTTACAGAAGTGGGTATTGAATGCCGTTCAGGTGAAGAACTCTCTAAAATTCCAGAATTTATTGTAAAAGTAAGACAGCTGGCTGACAGTGCAGGAGGTGAAGCACCGAAACCAGAAAAACCTGATACTGCCGCATTAAATAGCCTCATCGATGAATCAGGTAATGCCCAGTTATTGGCACTGTACAATCAGCGAGAAGAACTAAAGCAACAACTAAATGAATGGCAACAAAAAGCGGATAAAGTTAATAAACGGGCAGCGAATTGGGGTGTTTTAAAGCAATTATTACAGCTCAGTAAAGGGCTTGCTTTTTATCAAGAAGCTCAAGCCCAGTATGATGCAATCATTGCTAACCGTAGTCTGTTAGATGATCCAGACCCTGTAGAAGCTCAAGTCACACAGCTCACAGATAAACTGCGTAAAGCCATTAGTTTTCATGCGGACTGTTTTGCTCAAGAATATCAGCAACAAAAACAGCAACTGGAAAATAATAGTAACTGGCAAAAACTATCAGAACAACAGCAACAACATATTTTAAACAACCGTGATTTAAACGAGCCAGAAAAAGTTATAGTTAATACAGTAGACGAGGTTATTGATAGTTTGGAAGCCTGTTCTATAGAACGCTGGAATGATCGCACACAAGCGCAAAGCAGTAAGTTTGATGCAACGCGTTTAGAAGTCGCCAAGCTATTAGAACCCAAGGTACAACAAATTAAACTGCCTCACCGTACTTTAAAATCTGAAGAAGACATCAAAGCATGGCTAACAGAAGTTGAGGCTCAGATGATTAACGATATTAAAAATGGGCCATTAGTTATTTGAACCACGAATGAACACAAATAAACACAAATATAAGTCAGCTAAGCTGACTAAAAAGTTTTTAATTCGAGTTCATTCGTGTTTATCCGTGGTTCAAATTTAAACATGGGATAAGTATGGAACAGAAATTGGTTTTGAAAAATGAAGTGTTTGAAATAGTGGGTTGTGCTATGGAGGTACTTAATACTTTGGGGCATGGATTGCTGGAAAAGCCTTATGAAAATGCTTTGGTTGTTGAGTTTGGATTAAGACAAATTTTATATCAGCAACAACCTAATTTTGATGTCATGTATAAACAAGTAAAAGTGGGGAAATATATACCTGATCTAATCGTTTTTGATCAGGTAATTGTTGACACCAAAGTGATTGATAAAATATCTAACCACGAACAAGGACAGATTCTGAATTATTTGAAAATAACAGGCATGAAAGTAGGTCTAATACTTAACTTTAAGCACAGTAAACTTGAATGGCAACGGTTTGTTTTATAATGTTTGAACCACGAATGAACACTAATAAACACAAATATAAGTCAGCTACGCTGACTAAAAAGTTTTTTATTCGAGTTTATTCGTGTCTATTCGTGGTTCACAAAAATTGACAATAAGGTAAAACCCCTTTATGGTGTCAATATGTCACCATTAATAAAGGGAAATATCATGCCCGTAGTTAATAATGAACGCATTACCGCCCGAGTAAGCGAACAAATCAAAGAAACTTTAATAGCGGCTGCCGACTTAACAGGCGCAACGCTTAATCAATTTTTAGTGCAAGCAGCATTAGAAAAAGCAGAAAATATTATTGAAAAAGATAAATTGATTCATCTAAGTAATAAAGATGCTCAACTCTTTTTTGATATGCTGGAAAACCCACCTGAGCCAAATGCAAAATTACAAAACGCAGTTAAAAACTATAAAGCGAATATTCAGTGAGTTCATCTTTAAACATTGAACCGCTGACTAAAGCACATAATAGAAAGGCATTTGACTGTGGGGATGAAGCGTTAAATCATTTTTTACAAAGAACAGCTCGCCAACACATGGATAAAGGGCTATCTAAAACCTTTGTATTGATTGATGAAGGTAATTCAGCCGAGATTATTGCTTATATGACATTAGTCGTCTGTGAAGTACTGGCAGATGATATTCCTCATCAATGGAAAAACAAATACCCCCGAAGGATTCCAGCTGCCAAATTAGCTAAATTAGCGGTTGCTGTTGATCAACAAAGAAAAGGGTATGGCGAAATGCTATTGATTGATGCCATGCAGAAAACCTTGTATGTTTCAAATACAATGGGTATAGCAGGGCTGTTTGTCGATGCAAAACATCAACAAGCAAAAGCCTATTATCACCAATTTGGTTTTATAGGCTTACCAGAACAGTTGGATAAACTATTCATACCCATATCGACAATCGCTAAAAGCTTTGGAACCACGAATGAACACTAAATAAACACAAATATATGTCAGCTACGCTAACTAAAAAAAAATTTATTCGAGTTCATTGGTGTTTATTCGTGGTTCAAAAAATGAGAAAAATATGAGTCTGCAACCGCTAAATAAAAAACTGCGTAAACAACTGGAAACCACCATTATAAAAGCCCGTAATGTGGCAGAAACGGCTGCGCGTGTTGCTTTAAAACGCTTATCAGTGGGTGATAATAAACCAGGTGATCATTTAACGGATGACATGCGGCTCCAGCGAAATAAATTAAGAGCGCATGGCAGACAAATTGGTGATGTGTTGCAGCAAAATGGCGAACAGAACATTGAACATCTGCTATAGGAAACAGCCTATGAACACTGGCATAGAATGTTATTTGCGCGTTTTTTAGCTGAAAATGACTTATTAATCTATGAAGATGGTGAAACCGCTGTTTCCATACAAGATTGTTTTGCTTTAGCTGAAGAGGAAGACGGCATCAATGGTTGGGAGCTGGCAGGACGCTATGCTTCGGTGATGTTACCGCAAATCTTTAGGACTGAAAATCCTGTATTAAGCCTTCATTTTTCACCTGAACATCAGCGTGAATTAGAAAATTTATTAGAAGCCCTAGCGGCTGAAACTTTCCAAGCCTCCGATAGCTTAGGTTGGGTGTATCAATATTGGCAAACGCAACGTAAAGAAGACGTGAATAAATCAGGTAATAAAATTGGAGCAGATGAATTATCAGCCGTCACCCAATTATTTACCGAGCCGTATATGGTCAGTTTCTTACTGGATAATAGCTTAGGGGCTTGGTGGGTGACTAACTACCCAGAGCATAAAGACTTATTACCGTTTAAATATCTACGCTATGCCCCTGAGCAAAATGAAGATGAAAATGCAGACTATAAGGAGACCAATATCCCCGCCGCAGGGACATTTGAACAGTGGCCTAAACAGCTAAGTGAATTAAAAATGCTAGATCCCTGTTGTGGCTCAGGGCATTTTTTAGTGGCGACTTTGTTGATGTTAGTGCCGATGCGGATGACAGCGGAAGGTTTAACAGCCGATGTAGCGATTGATAAAGTCTTAGCTGAAAATATTCATGGTTTAGAACTGGATCAGCGTTGTGTGGAAATTGCGGCATTTGCCGTGGCATTAGAAGCGTGGCGTTATCCTGAAGCCAGTGGTTATCGGAAACTACCTGCTTTAAATATTGCCTGGGTCGGGCAGTCGATTAAAGCCAAAAAAGAAGACTGGTTATCCTTAGCAGGCGATGATGACAATTTATATTTAGGCATGGAGGCTTTATATAACACCTTTAAAGATGCACCTTTATTAGGGAGTTTAATTGATCCTAATAAATCCATTAAAAAGGACTTACTCAATGAGGGCTTTGCTGAATTACAACCCTTATTAAACCAAGCACTACAGCAGTTTGAAGTGGCTGAAAATCAAGAGGCGGTAATTGCGGCAAAAGGCTTAACGCTGGCAGTTGATTTATTAAGT
>SPJK01053328.1_pt1 | contig 13918 bp, 10 predicted proteins | sample 3741771 | NCBI WGS metagenome assembly SPJK01 (sample SAMN10925997, study PRJNA522277) | cold seep metagenome | isolation source: Elba SIP-enriched marine methane seep metagenome, extraction at timepoint T2 | place: Italy: coast of Elba, Mediterranean Sea | reverse complement strand
TTATGTGATAGCGAACTTAAAAGATATAAGTGTTTGCCAACGATACTAATGCTTTCCAGATCATCAATCTCGGTTTTTTTTGGGAATTCCAGAGCTCCAATAATTTGGTGATGAGTATTAAGGGTTAATAAGGTAGACTGGGATTTATAACTTTCGTCGCTGATCAACAAATAGTGTCCGTGTTGCGCAATCCAGACAATGCCCGAAGCTTCAATTTTTTGCGCTTTGATTTTTTTCTTGGTAGATCGAATTTTAGACGCAAGTGGTTGGGTCATGGCTACACTCCTTGCATGTGCGGTGGAAAATAGATTAGTTAAAAAAAAACCGGTTTGCGGCTGTTTTAACAACACTTCAACTTTTTCACCAAATAATAACGGATGTTGCATATCATGCAAGCGAATTAGTACTTCCCGGCCCCAGGCGGGTACGGCAGGATTGATTTTGAGACGTTCCGGGAATTCGACAATTCGCTTACCAAGGCTTTCCACCTGGCCTAAGATGTTGCTATCGGCGCGGTTATTGGAGACTTTTCGGACCCAAACCTGTTGTCCAAGATTGATGTCATTGATGCTTTGTTCGTGAATAAAGGCTTTAATATATCGGGGAGTCAGGCTATGCACCGACAGTACTTCCTGAAACGGTGGTACTAGTTCGCCGTTTTTAAAATTCACATTACCAACCCGGCCATTAAATTGAGCTTTAACATTTAATTGTGAGGTTTGCTGCAATAATGCTTCCTGTCGTTTGCTTAACTCATCAATTTGTACATTAATGGGACGGCTTTCGGCTTGCAGGGTCTTGCTTAAATGATCAATTTCAGCCTGTATGGCAGCCAGGGAATAATGTTTTTGTTTTTTTAGGTCATTTAATTTAACGTTGTTTGAATTATTAACAGATGAACTTGTATTGGAGCTGAAAATTTCTGCCTGGGTTGTTAAGCGTTGTTCCAACGTATGAATTTGTGAATCCATTTCCGCCTGTATGGCTTGTTTTTTAGCTGATAATTCTGAAATGCGGCTATTGATGGTTTGAGTCGCTTCATCTTTTTCAAGTTGGTATTTGGTTATTTCCTGGCCTAGAAGTGTCAATTCGCTGTTCAACTGGTGCCGTTTGACTACGATCAACGGTTCGCCTGGAGTAACGGTTTTACCGGTCATCGCATACATGTTAACGATCTCAACCGGGTCTTGAAACCGAATGGTTTGCTCCCGATCCTCAACCAATCCGAAAAAGTGCGCAGTTTTAGCTGAAAAGTTTTGGGAAAGCAGCAGCAGACTGACTAAAGCGGCCAACCAGGATAACGGTAATAGCAGTTTGTGCATAACGGGTTTAAATATCGACTGTGCTTTCCTGCATCATGACACTGACGCCTTGAACATCATCAATGGTTTTTAATTGCCGTATTAACTGATCGTGAGTTTTACCCCTGCGCAATTTAATATGATAGGCGAAGTCCAGCCGGTTACCCTGTGCTAGTTCGCGTAAGGTCACCAATGCAAAAACCTTACAATAGTCTTGTAATAGCTTCTGTAACTCAGTTTGCTGGTCATGTTCTATGCCGGTATTGAAGCGGAGCATGCCGTCATAAAGACTATGCGGACCTAAAGGCGAGAAATATAACAGCAATGCGCCTAAACAAAAACCCACTGTGCCAATGATGGCGATCGGGAAGGCATAAGCGCCGCAAGAAATACCGGCAGCCAGAGATGCAAACAGAAACAGCGTGTCTCTGGGATCTTTGAAATTGGTACGAAAACGTATGATCGACATCGCCGCCATAATACCAATGCCGCGGGACAGACTGTCTCCGACCGATTGAATGATCACGGTAGAAATGATTGAAATTAATACAATTGATTGGACATAATTTCTTGAATAAGACAGGCCACGGAAAGTCTTTTGATAAACATAGGCCAGCAAAGTAGATAAAACAAATGCCAAGAGAATGGTAAAAATCAGAATAGACAGCGAGCCGGTTTCTGCCAGTGTTTGAACGGTGATGTTTTGAAACATATATTCCCTATCTGGATACTATGTAAAGGCAAGTTGTATGCATTTCCACGCGGGAGCGTGAGAATGAGGAACCAGACATCGGTGTTTGCTTACTTCTGGTTCCCATGCTCCTGCGTGGGAATGAGGAAGTAGCCGTCGGTAATTGCTTGTTTCTGTTTTCCATGCTCCTGTGTGGGAACGAGAGCATGGGACACTGCTAAAACTATTGGCAGTGACGGTTAAATACGGAAAAAACACAGTTTATTTTCCATTAATCTATCCAAGGTCGAGCCTGTTTGATGGCCAATTGCCCTCGGCTACCGTCGTTGGTTTCGGTGATTTTAAACTCTATTTCCATGGCAAAATCAGGTTCACCTTGATATTTGTTTTTAAAATGGTCGTGAATAAGTTGCAGATATTCTCTCAGTTCGATCAATTCTGGTTCGGTTAAGACCGTATCGCTGCTGACTGGTTGATCATAGACATTTTCAACATTGGAATGACGAAGATATTGGGTATCCCACCCAAGCCGGTTAAATGATGCCGGTATTAGGCTCAGGATGATTTCATCCGGAACGGCGTGGACGAGTCCGTTTTCTGACTCAATCGGCTCTGGATTAGTGATTGAAATTTCCCCGTATTGAGCATTTATATAAAACCCTTCCCAATCAGGATTGTAACTGTTTCTGCTGACCGCCACGCCGTTAGCTTGTTCGTCCCCATAATTAGGATGGATTAACACACCCATATAGGTTTTAAAATGGTCAATCCGGTAAAAATCCCGTTCTTCAAAAGCGCGGTCGGTCCATAATCCAGCCCAGACTTGTTTAATACTGTTAATCAATAAACCTTCTGAAGCTTTGTGTGTATAGGAGTTATACAGTCCTGCGCCATTAAAACTGGGCAAATCTTCATTGTTGGTACTGGAACGAGTGCGTAATGAACGCTTGAATGGTGGACCGGCTGGTTCCCAAAAAAGACGTACTGCTTCCAGTTTATCGGTCATAGCCACAGGCACATCACCGGCTTCAATCCGTTTTCTCAGGGCTTTCAAGGCTTCGATACGGATATTTATATCTTCACTGAAACCGGGAAGAACGAGCATTTGTTCGGCCTGTTGATAGAAGGATGTGCCGGATTGGTTATTACATAGTTGCGTTAATTCCTGCCCACAACGGGGTAGGTCCATATATTCATTATATAATGCGAACGGTACGGCATAGCCATCCGGTGCGACCCCTGCAGGAAGAATTTTGGCTAATTCAGCAACATTAGCAGCCTTGACGCCAAATGCTGACCAGTCCTCAAAACCGAGTATCGATAATGGCTGAGGCTCAGTTATGTTCAGGTCGCCTTCCGGGGTTTGAGTCGTTTTAGGACGGATGCTTTCCAGCCAGGCTTCAGCTTGTTGCTGGCTGGTGGGTTCTAAAACGATGCCATTGGCATGCACTTGATAATGAACCCATTGATTGATTAACGGCGTGATAGCCGGGTCTTCAGCGGCAGCCTTGAGATATGCGTTGGGTGTGTTGTTTTGCCGGGCTTTAAGGTTGATATGCGATAAGGGTGTTTGTGGCGTATCGGTGATAATACCAGCAACGTGCGATAAGGTATTTGGAACAAAAGTATAAATTACAATATCTTTAGCCGAAGGTGCGGGACTTTCCGGGGAAATGACGCGTAGTAAACCATATGCTTCGCCGGTAGTTAATATGGCAAAGTTGTTATTTGTTAATAATTGCTCGTTTAAAATCACCGGTATTTTTGCATCGGCATAACGGCTTTGATTGGCGAAATATAATTGTTCCTGGGTATCGCTCAGCGGGTGATAATGCAGGTGGCCTGAGCTAATTGGTAATGCAGCGGAAATAATCCGATAGCCAGCTTCTATCAAATCAAAATTGACCGGGTCGGTAGCCCAGAATTCCAAGGTATAAATGCCTGTCTGGCCGTTGTCGGATTGATAGTTTTCATGATACACGATTGAACCGGCCAAATTTTGCCGGTTATCGCTGAAATAGGTGCCAGCATTAAAAATCGCGGTAGCTTGGTTGCCGCTCAGATCGGGATACCAGTTTAATACGTTAATTGCAAAATCGGCATGTAAAGGATATCGATTGGTATTTTGCAGCCAGGCTATGCTTTGATCACGCTGAATTTCACTGATCAGAAATTTAAGCTCATGCGTTACGGTTGCAGATGCTGTATCCACATCGGCCATACGTTTAAACAATTCGCGATTGTCTATACGCAATAATCCTTGTGTTTCGTTTAAACCTTGATCATAGACGGGTATTTCCTGTGGTGTCGAGGCTTGAAGTAATAGCAGCCGTATGGGATCTGAGCCGGGGATTAATTGCATTTTCAACTGGTAAACCAAACTATGTCCATCCGGAAAATTGACTGTAATGTCCGGTACTGTCAGGATTTGGCTTTCAGGCAGGTATGTTGCGCTACTGCTTCCCGGGTCAGCAATTGGGTTTAATTGCTGTAACTGGAATTGAAATTCAGGGTCACCGGTTTGTTTGAGTTCTGCTTGATAAAATCCCGTACCCTTGATTTCTACAGCTGATAATGATAAATGATTGGTGTTAAAATCAAAGCGGTTTAGCGCCAGGGACGGCGTTGTAAAAGCCACTGAAAGAATAAACATTAGTACCTGAAAAGGTACACCTGAGTTGAACCTCGACTTTACAGGTGCCGTTGGTCGGCGAAAAGACGGCATAATTTAGCGAACACGGTTTAAATTGAATTGAAAGGGTTGCTGGTAATTCTGTAAAAACAGATCAACAGTATAAAGCTGTTTTGATCCGTCATCTAAGCTGACTTCCACAGAAGGGATATGTAATAACTGCATATCAGCTATATAATGAGCCGCTTCTGTATTCGCTGTCTGGATTGGATTCAGTTGATCCAGAGTAAATACGAATTGGCCATCGCTAGCTTGGGATAATATCGCATTAAACAAACCACTACCAGGTACAGAAACCGCATGAATCGTTAATGTTCCAGTGGCAAAGGAATATTCCGCGGAAGGCGAGGGCAATTGCTGATCATGAAATACATACGCTGCACCAGATTGATTACCGCTACTGTCTTCCTGGCTGGCTCCAATCACAACATATTGACCGGTTAAGGCAACATCACGTCCGAACCGGTCCAAAGTGAGTCCGTCATGGGCATAAAGCCGGTCTGTTTCCTGCCATTGGTTTTGTTCATTTTTGGTAAAAACATAGGCGGACCCGGCATTGAATGCAGTATTGTCTTCGTTTTCAGCGCCGACAACCAAATGACTTGCGTTCATATCAAAGCCAATGCCAAAGTGGTCACCGGTTGAATGATCGCTGGCGTCTATAATCTGGGTTTCACCCCAAGAGTCGGTGCCGCCTTCGTGCCGACTGTTGATAAAAACCATGCCGGCGAATAAGGTATCAAAGATATCCTTCAACGGTATGCTGGTTGCCAATAAATCGCCGTGAAGTTTAATATTGCGACCAAAATGATCGCCACATTCAGCGAGGCTGTTGCCGAACTGATTGACTTGTCCCCATTGATCCGGGCCGCCTCTGTCACGGTAAAAAATGAACACCACACCTGAATCAGTCCCACAAAAGCCTTCATTCTGCTTAGTAAAAGTAAACTTGGGTTGTGGTTGATAATTGATCGGATAAATGTAACTACTAAGTAGCACCACATCTTTATTTTCGGCACCAATTGCCAGAGTATCACCTTGCAGCGAAATACCCGCTCCAAAATGATCATTTTCTGAGCCCAACGGGTCGATAAGTTTGGTGATCTGTCCCCATTGGTCTGGGCCGCCGACATGACGACCAAAAACGTAAACTGCACCCGAATCTGCTAAACCGTTAGCGTTATGCCGGTAAGCACTGACCACCAGCGTATCATCCTCCAGCACCACCCGAAATCCGAAATTGTCATTTTCCTTGGTGTCGTTGCCAAATAATTTTAAATGTTGTACCCAAGTGTCTTGCTGCCGGTAAAAGAGATAGACTGCGCCGGCTTTATTTCCTCGTTGGTTATCGCTTCTAGCACCCACTACTGCAATATCTCCGCTGATATCCACAGCAGATGAGAAATTTTGACCTTCAAAGCGGTCATTAGCAGTTAATTTAATCGACTGACCCCATTGGTTGGTAATATAGTGTTGACGATCAAATATATAGGCTGCACCAGTTCCTTCGTGTGTTTCGGAACCGGCGATGACATAATGGCCATCTGCAGCGATTGATTCGGAGAATAAATCCTCCGAAGCGCCATCTACAGGTAGCAGTTTTTTTTGGGAACTGAAAGGAGCGGCTTGTGTTATATGACAAGTCAAAAGTAACAAAAACAACAAAGGTCGATTCAGACGTTGAGGAAAATTCGCAAACAAAGGCATCACTAATATCCGGTACTCATTAAGATGATTAGGTAAGTCTCAAGTTGATGCAATAATTAAACCAGTGTTTGAATAAATGAAATCGCCCCTATACTATCCGCATTCAAGCATACCCCACTATAGCATGTATTTTTTTGCACTGAGCGTTGTTGTAAGGCATTGAAACAGGTTACTATTCCTGCCTATTTTCGCCTAACTTAGCAAAAAATTCCAGGCACTGAAGCAAGGTATTCTAAAATGCAAAGAATATACAATTGCAGAGAGAGATCTATTCGGGTCTGTTGAAATTTACCAAATAAGTCAAATCCCGTAGTTTTATAAGTTAAATAACCTAGTTAGTGTGCATAACCGTATTATTGCACCAGCAATGCCAAACTAATCATCGCCGCGCTGGTTAAAATGGCTAATAGTGTATTGCGATGGTTTCGGTCCATTTGTTTACTCAATTCGCTTAGCGCTTGGTTCTGTAATTCAAGTTGAGATTTACGGTGCGCAGCGTCATCCAATGCCTGAAAAATCAAATTTGGGATTTCCGGAAATTTCTCAGCTATTTCGGGGAATTGTTTAAAGGCTTCATTAATCTTGGCTTTTGGGCCCAGACGTTGATGAAACCAGTTCTCAAGAAAGGGTTTTGCGGTTTGCCATAAATCCAGTTCCGGATATAGCTGCCGCCCCAAACCTTCTATATTTAGTAAGGTTTTTTGCAGTAATACCAATTGCGGTTGTACATGCATATCAAAGCGGCGTGCGGTTTGAAATAAGCGCAGCAATAGATGCCCAAAGGATATATCTTTTAACGGCTTTTCAAAAATGGGTTCGCAGACACTACGGATTGCCGCCTCAAATTCTTCAACGCGGGTCGTGGAAGGGACCCAGCCGGATTGCACATGCATTTCCGCAACCCGGCGATAATTACGATTAAAAAATGCCAGAAAGTTTTCCGCCAAATAGCGTTGATCCGATAAGGATAAAGTGCCAACGATACCGAAGTCAACGGCCAGGTATTTTCCGGGTATCTCGACAAATATATTACCGGGGTGCATGTCTGCATGAAAGAAATTATCCCGGAACACCTGGGTGAAAAAGATTTCCACGCCCCGTTCAGCCAATAATTTGAAGTCCGCCCCGGCTGCTCGCAAGGCATCTATTTCACCCACCGGAATTCCTACAATTCTTTCCATCACCATGACCTTTTGGCGGGTTAAAGGCCAATGTACGGCAGGTACATATAAACTTTCCGAATTTTCAAAATTTCGACGTATTTTTGCCGCATTTGCCGCTTCACGTACCAGATCAAGCTCATCTAGCAAGGTTTTCTCGAATTCGGCAACCACTTCCATTGGTCGCAATCGACGTGCCTCATCCCAGAATTTTTCAGCGAACCGGGCCAGTTCATATAACAAACCAATATCTGAGCGGATACGTTGTTCTACATCCGGGCGTAATACTTTAACGATCACTCGCTTACCGTCTGCTAAGGTAGCACCATGAACCTGTGCGACTGACGCGGATGCCAGTGGATTGGATTCAAACGACTTGAAAGCATCACTGATTTTCATACCCAGTTCTTTTTCAATGATTTGCTGTGCTAATTCATTCGAAAACGGAGGGACTTTATCCTGTAGTTTGACCAGTTCGTCGGCGATATCTTCAGGCAATAAATCTTTGCGGGTTGATAAAGCCTGGCCGAATTTGACAAATATCGGTCCTAAATCTTCCAAGGTACGACGAATTCGGACGCTGCGCGGTGCTTTTTCTTTGTTTAACCAATAATGGGGTGAGGCAAAAGCCAGAAACCGGATAGGGCGAAACAAATGGGTTTTTAATACGATTTCATCGAGGCCGTGAAAGACCAGGACCCAGTTAATATATAATAAGCGCATTAACAGTTTAGGGCGTATCACTCGAAATCCTTGTTAGCTTGGTTTTATAATTGTTGTAGAGAAAGCCTTTGCAGGCGGGTGTTATTGCAGCATTGATTCAAGCCGGCTGATTCTGGCTTGTAAGCGATCATAATCTGATCTCAGGCTATCCACTTGAGCCAGGAAGATATCCATTTCAGGTTGGGCTGGCAAATCGCGTGTTTCTTCTTGTAAAAATTCGCTCAGATTGAGTTGGAAGGTGTTAATGCTTTGTTCGGTCCAGGATTTTCCATGGTAAAAAAAACGACCGATTTTATGAGCAATTAAATCGCCGGTAATATGGGAAAGTTGCTCTTCCGGGTCAATTTCCAGCTTATCAAACAATTGTTGGAATTTTCCTGCTACTTCCAGATCGCCTTCAACACGGACCTGGCCGGAAAATATCGAACGCATGGGTTTGGAACTCATACCCATTAGACTTAATGCAGCCGGTGTGCCGCTCATGGTTGCATCCGGTTCTTCAAAGTACTGATCAATCACCTGGATAGTGTCCGGACCCGGGCACAAATACAATACACTATCAAATGGCTGTATATGAATAGCTATCACCTTATTGCATAAAGGTGCCAGTAATATTGGCGCTTCTTCATCCAGTTTAATAAACCGGTTGATGGCTAATTCAAGTGCGCTGATTAACAGGATTTTGACGGGCATTAGCTTAAATTTTATAGCCGCGATGAACGGCAACGATGCCTTGAGTCATATTAAAATATTCACACCGCTCCAATCCTGCATTCTGCATCATGGTTTTTAATTCCTCCTGTTTGGGGTGCATACGAATCGATTCGGCAAGGTATTGATAACTCTCACCGTCTTTTGCGACTAGTTCGCCCATTTTAGGTAATAAATTGAAGGAATAAAAATCATATACTTTTTCGGTGACTTTATCGATAGGATGAGAAAATTCCAATATAATCACGCGTCCACCGGGCTTTAAAATGCGCTGCATTGAGGCCAAAGCTGAATCTTTATCGGTTACATTTCGCAGACCGAAACCAATACAAACGCAATCAAAGCTATTATCTTCAAAGGGTAATTTTTCGTCATTGACTTGAGCGTAGTGGACATTGCCAACCAAGCCCCGGTCTATTAAGCGATTACGGCCGTTTCCCAACATGGCAGCATTAATATCGGCTAACACCACGTCCCCTTGTTTGCCGACCCGTTTATGAAACAGCGTGGTGAGATCGCCGGTGCCGCCAGCTAGATCCAAGACCCGTTCGCCGCTGCGGACATTACTGAGTTGAACCGCAATACGTTTCCAGATCCGGTGGATACCCAGCGACATTAAATCGTTCATTACATCGTATTGATCGGCAACAGAATCAAATACGCCGCGAACCATGCCTGCTTTATCTTCACGATTGACTTGTTTAAAGCCGAAATGGGTTGAGTTATCATTTGTCATTTTGTTACCTTATCTATCTGTGGCATGTTTCGGAGTACTACGGGTGTGTCCTGCTGCTTCCAGGCGTTGTAAATAGTCGGGCCATAAAAGATCATATTCCTTACCCAGTTTATAGAGCAAGGCCCAGGTATAGATACCGGTATCATGACCATCGCTGAAAGTAGGCGCTATTCCATAATTACCAACAGGTTTGATGCTGTCGACCCCAACATCTTGTTTACCGATCTGTAAAACTTCCTGGCCGGGCCCATGGCCTAAGGCTTCAGCCGAAGGCGTATAGACTCGCAAATATTCATATGGGAGTTGGAAGGTCTGGCCGTCATCGAAGCTGATTTCCAATTGATGTGAGATCTGATGTAGTTTTATTTCAGTCAGCGTGGTGCTGATGGGGTCAACAGTTAAGCGCATAATTACAAAATATATCGGCTTAAATCTTCGTCTTCGGCAAACTCAGTTAAGTGTTGATCGACATAATTGGCGTCAACAGTGATATGTTTGTCAAGTAAATCCGAAGCATCAAAGGAAACACTTTCAAGTAATCGTTCCAGAATTGTATGCAGGCGTCTTGCGCCAATATTTTCGGTGCTTTCATTCACTTGCCAACCTAATTCGGCGATGCGCTGAATACCATCAGTAGTGAATTCAAGCTGAACGCCTTCTGTCGCTAGTAAGGCTTGATATTGTTGTGTCAAAGAGGCATCCGGTTCGGTCAGTATGCGCACAAAATCTTCAGTAGATAAGGCATTCAGTTCAACCCGGATCGGAAAACGTCCTTGCAGTTCAGGAATTAAATCAGATGGCTTGGATAAATGAAAAGCGCCGGATGCAATAAATAAAATATGATCAGTTTTGATCATGCCGAACTTGGTGCTGACAGTGCTACCTTCAACTAAAGGCAATAAGTCCCGCTGAACGCCTTCACGAGAAACGTCTCCACCGCCCCCGCCCATTTCGGAGCGTCTACAGACTTTATCGATTTCATCCAGAAATACGATACCGTGTTGTTCAACTGCATTAATTGCCTGCAGTTTAACTTCCTCTTCATTAATCATTTTGGCCGCTTCTTCCTCCTGTAAGACCTTTAATGCTTCCTTGATGCGTAATTTCCGTGTTTTAGTACGGCCGCTGTTCATATTTTGGAACATGCCTTGCAATTGATTGGTCATTTCCTCCATGCCGGGAGGGGCCATAATTTCAACGCCGACCGGTGAGGCGCTGACCTCCACTTCCACTTCCTTTTCATCCAGATCGCCTTCACGTAATTTTTTACGCATTTTTTGTCGTGTCGTGGTTTCAGTCTCAGATAACATTCCACCTTCTGCGGACGGTAACAAAATATCTAAAACCTCTTCTTCCGCGGCATCCATAGCCCGATTTTGGACTTTACTCATGGCGGTTTCACGGGTCATTTTGATCGAAGTGTCCACTAAATCACGTACAATGGATTCCACATCCCGGCCAACATAGCCAACTTCGGTAAATTTAGTCGCTTCAATTTTAATAAACGGTGCATGGGCAAGACGCGCTAACCGTCGTGCTATTTCGGTTTTACCGACGCCGGTAGGGCCGATCATTAAAATATTTTTTGGCGTGATTTCGTCACGAATCGAAACATCCACTTGGGAGCGGCGCCAACGATTTCTTAAGGCAATGGCAACTGAACGTTTGGCGCTGGCCTGCCCGATAATGTGTTTATCCAGTTCGTGAACGATTTCTTTGGGGGTCATTTGTGTCATGTTTTCAGCTTATTGTTTCGGTTCCGCGTCCAACTCTTCTATACGTAAGTTGTGATTAGTGTAAATACAAATATCGGCAGCAATATTCAGAGCTTTTTCAACGATGTCGCGAGCGCCCAGTTCAGTGCTTTCCAATAATGCGCGAGCTGCCGATTGCGCAAACGGGCCACCGGAACCGATAGCAATTAAATCCTGTTCAGGCTCAATGACATCGCCGGTACCTGAAATGATTAATGATGTTTTAGAATCGGCAATAGCTAATAAAGCTTCCAATCTGCGTAAAGCACGGTCGGTACGCCAGTCTTTGGCCATTTCCACAGCAGCGCGGGTCAAGTTGCCCCGGTGTTTTTCCAATTTACCCTCAAAATGCTCAAACAGTGTGAATGCATCGGCGGTAGCGCCGGCAAATCCGGCAATCACTTGGTCATGATAGAGACGTCTCACTTTACGTGCATTGCCTTTCATGACTGTATTGCCTAATGTGACTTGTCCATCCCCTCCGATAACCACTTTATCGCCACGGCGTACGGAAATTATCGTTGTACCTCTTAATTCCACAGTTGTTTCCAATTGGTGTTAAATAAACTTTGTAATTTTACAGTAAATTACGAAGAAACACTAAGTACAGTAGATGCTGATCTGCAGAAATCATGAATCACTATATGTAAAACAATTAGATACAGTTATTATTTGATAATAATTAAGTGTTTGTAAGGGTAGGGTTGTTCTAAGCGGGTTTTGTAGATTATCCAGAAAAATCCATATCAATGTTAAAACTAAACCTGAAGACAGTATAGTGAGTCGTGCAATTAAGTGAATTCAAGTCTTGTGATTACGCTCAAACGAATATTTGTTGACTTAAGATTAAGCCAAACGGGGGCCTTTGTGTGCCGGAAAGGCAATACAAATCGCACCTGCTTTAAACAAGAGGAGTTGTTAAAAACAGGTTAGTAGGAAGGTGGACTCAGTAAAAAGCAAACCGGGAGGTAATTGCTTTTTACTGACCAGATTGTATTAGACTGCAGTGACGTTGTCAGCTTGCAAACCTTTTTCACCTTGGCTTACATTAAACGTTACCTGTTGACCGTCTTGTAAGGAACGACGACCTGTGCCATTAATTGCACGGAAATGAACAAATACATCCGGGCCGTTTTCCTGTTGAATAAATCCAAATCCTTTTTCGTCGTTAAACCATTTAACAACACCAGTGACTAATTCGTCTGACATAAAAAAACCTTAAATATAAAAAATTACCACTCTAGAGTGTTTACGGATTAAATCGCATCACAATGCGACCACTGGTATTTAAAACTCAATCAATAACGAACTGATAAATCCCATTCGCTGAGACATTAGAAGTTATCAAAAAAGCACAAGCGGTGTTTGCGGTGCATTAACTGACTTACAAACCAGTTAAGTGGGCATTATAGACTATTCATTTAATATCGACTATGAATGATTTATTAATAATTGATTACATTCACTGAAAATTGAGTGAAAAAGCTATGATAAATAGTTTGGCAGGGATTACAATAATTTCTATTTTTATTAAAAACTCAAAAATCTTAGTATTTCAGTTAATTGATATATATTATTTAACCTGTTGAAATTATTGGTATAAATATACTTAATGCTAACTTTCTTATCTTGGTGAAAAAATAACAAACAGTTTCTTTTGCCGGTTTTTACCAGTATTAAAAAAATATTTGGTGTTTAGCAAAATTTTTTACAAATTTTCTTCTGACAAGGATGCTTGGCTATTATCAAGTAGTAATCCGCGTCTGCCATTGACGTAACTTTTAATTTTAGCAGTAAAAAATCCGTATAAAAAAAGGCCCAATCGCTTTAAATGAGTAGGGTTTTGCAAACTCATGAATATATAGTGATGCATGATTCGCGGTTGGCGATAAAAGGATTTAAGAATATTTTGGTATTCACGGTCCAGTTGTTCAACATTTAAATCATCCGGAGCCCAGATAAAGTTCATGCCGTTCATTTTTTCCCAATGGTCTTCACGGATATTGGTGCCGTATATTTCACGGTATACCGGCGAACCCGGGTAGGGAGTGAATTTAGTTAAATTCATTGTAGTCATGGGGATACGCCGGGCAAATGCTTTGGTTTTACTGATTGTTTGTTGATTTTCCCCGGGATAACCCAACATAAATAACCCTTTACAGCGAATACCGGCTTTAGCCGTCCAGTTAACCGCTTGTTCGGAAGCTTCGACCCGCGCCGCTTTATCCATTTTTTGCAGTAATTCATTAGATCCGGTTTCCAGACCAAAACTGATTTCCCAGCAACCAGCCTGTTTCATACGTTTTAAAACATCCGGCTTTACGGTATCGACACGCGCCGTACAGCTCCAAGTCATATTTAATTTGTTTTCTATCAAAAGGTCACATAGTTCCAGTGTACGAATTCGGCTGGCTAAAAATAAATCATCTACAAATTGTATATG
>SPJK01010963.1_pt1 | contig 13918 bp, 8 predicted proteins | sample 3741771 | NCBI WGS metagenome assembly SPJK01 (sample SAMN10925997, study PRJNA522277) | cold seep metagenome | isolation source: Elba SIP-enriched marine methane seep metagenome, extraction at timepoint T2 | place: Italy: coast of Elba, Mediterranean Sea | reverse complement strand
TACGAGACCATTTTTACCGTCGGCAACGGCTACCAGGGAACACGCGGGTCCTTGTCCGAAGGCCACAAGGGCGAATTGTCGGGGACGTATCTTGCTGGCGTCTACGACCATCACGACTCGTCCGTCATCGACCAGGTCAACGTGCCGTCATGGTTGCCCGTCCGGATATCTGTCCTCGGCCAGGCATTGAACGTTCAGAATTGCGAAGTGCTGGAGCATTCGCGCGTGCTGGATATGCAGACGGGCCTGTTGCATCGGTCGACGACGTTCAAGGATGCCAACGATCGCATCACACGTATCGAAACGACGCGGTTTTGCAGTTTTGCGGACCAACACATTGCCGGCATTGAGCTGACAGTGACCCCAATCAACCATGCCAGTGAGCTGGTGATCGATGCGGGCATTGATGGCGAGCGCTACAATCTTGATTGCCTGCCCGCGTACAAGGAAAAGCCGGTTCTGCATCCCGAAATCAAATGGGAGAAATGGGCCAAGAGCCGACATCTGGAGATTCGCGAAAAGAGCGCCGAGACCGACGTGGCCTACTTGAACGCGGTGACGCTCGATACGGGGATCTCAATCGGCATGGCTTCGAGCCTGGTTTGCGATCAGGAGCAGACTGGTATCGACCCCGTGAGCGACTATGAGCGGGTGTCGCAAAGAGTGACGGTTCACCCGAAGCAAGGTGAGGCGATCCGCCTGCAGAAGCTGATTTCGATCTGTACCAGTCGCGATGTTGCGCAAAACGAAGTTGGGGCGGCGTGTCGGAACAAGCTCGCTCAGGCAACACGTATCGGGTTCGCGCAATGTGTGGCCGATAGCGTCGCCAACTGGCGCGAAAAATGGGACGTGTGCGACTGCATTGTCGAGGGTGATGAGGACGCAACACGGGCTGTTCGGTTCAATATCTATCACATGTTGATTGCCGCAAACGCGAACGACCCGCGCGCGAATATTGGTGCCAAGTCCATGTCCGGCGAGGGCTATAAGGGCCATGTGTTCTGGGACACGGAGATTTTTCTCCTGCCTTTCTTCATCCTGACCCAGCCGGAAACCGCCCGCGCGTTGATGCTGTATCGCTACAATACGCTGCAAGGAGCCTTGGAGAATGCTGCGGAGAATGGCTTCAAAGGCGCACAATTCCCCTGGGAATCTGCCGATACCGGACGCGAAACCACACCGAAATGGACGCATGACGGCCTCAACCGCATCTGGACCGGTGAGGAAGAGATTCACATCACCGCCTGCGTCGCCTATGGCGCAATCAGCTATGTCGCTCATACAGGAGATTGGCAGTTCATGCTTGATTATGGCGCTGAAATGCTGGCGCAAACCAGTCGGTTCTGGGTCAGCCGGCTGGAGTATAATGAAGCGGACGACCAGTACGAACTGACCCGGGTGATCGGGCCTGACGAATTTCACGAGCATATCGACAATAACGCCTTCACCAACCGGATGGCGCAATGGCATCTGACCCAGTCGACCCGGATCCTGACTCAGATCGCGGCGGAGCATCCAGACGTCTATGCCAAGCTCGCCCGTGCGCTCGATCTGTCAGAAGACGAGATCAAGACCTGGCAGGCGGTCGCAGACAAGGTCCTCATTCCTTACGATTCCGAAACCAGCCTGATCGAGCAATTCTCGGGATATTTCGATCTTGATGATCTCGAAATTACCGAATGGGATGAAAACGATATGCCCTGCTATCCGGACGGGCGCGATCACTTCACCCTGAATGATACAATGATCCTCAAGCAGCCGGATGTGATCATGCTCAACTATCTGCTGCCGGATGAATTCTCGGATGCAGAGAAACAGGTCAATTTCGAGTTTTATGAAAAGCGGACGATGCACAAATCGTCCCTCAGCCCATCAATCCACTGCATCATGGGGATCGAGACCGGGGACTATTCGTCGGCGCTCAAATACTTCACGCGGTCGGCCTTTGTCGATCTGATCGACAATCAGGGCAACACGCAGGACGGCATGCATATCGCCTCGGCCGGCGGAACCTGGCAGTCCCTGGTGTGCGGCTTTGGTGGTTTGCGGATCAAGAGTGGCCAGCCGACCTTCAAGCCCTGGCTTCCAGACAGCTGGTCCGGCGTTCGCTTCAAGTTCCTGTGGCAGTCCGATCTGATTTCGGTGCACCTTGCGCATGGCGCGATGGTGTTCGAGCTGTCGGATCAGGCGAGTGATGATCTGGAAATCCTGGTTCAGGGTGCACCGGTCATTCTGAAGCCAGGCATCGCCCAGACCATCGAACTGGCGCCTTTCACCGCGTAGACGCGGCCTGATTGAGCAAATCCGACAGGCGCTCAGCCGCGGCCTGATCAATGATCAGTTCGTTGACCAGGTTCATTCGGATGAGTTCCAGAATCGCATCGCCGCGCTCCGCTTGCAAGGCGACGATCACCACGCCCGGTTGGCTGGCATCGGCCGCAGCGCGACTCGCGAGTGAGCGGACATGTTCAATCTGGATCCCGGTCCACATCTGATTGAGGTCGCTCACCAGTGCGCGATCATCTTCATCAAGATCGTGCTTCGGGATCAGGATGCCGCTGAGGTCGCCGACGATCAGCTCGCCCAATCGGCTGGCGCTGACCTGGCCGGCATGCATCAACTCTTCGAGCGCGCCGATCAAAGGCGTCTGCGACGACCCGATACTCGAGACCAGCATATCCAACCGGCCCACCAGCGGATCATCGCCAGAGAACAGGTGTGCATGGCTTGGTGTGTCGGTCACCAATTGCCGGATCGAGCGTTGCATATCCGGGTCATAGGCGCGCGGTATGAAAGCGGGGAATCCCGTCATGCTGATCGTCTCGCCTTCGCCGCCATTATAGATATCGTCCAGCAGCTCCGCCAATCGAGACGCAGAATATCCGCGCTGGGTGAGCTTCACGAACTCCGCGCAGACCGGCAGAAACTCGATGGCTTGGGACGGATCGACCAGACGGTGCGAGCTGGCAATGCCATCGACCAGGGCGCGAATGGTTCGACCCCAGGCGACGCCGACTGTGCTGGCGCGGGATAATAGTTCAGCCAGACGCCCAGACGCGGTTCGGCCGAACCGATTGCGTCTATGTGTCATCGCCGTTTCCGTTTGTCCTGACCCGCTTTCAAACACGCGAATATTGGGCTGGATGTAACCATGTGCGCTGCAATAGTCCTGCAGCGAATTGGACAAGGCCGGAGGCGCCAGCAATTCGTCCATTTGCTGCATCCACTCGTTCGTGAAGCGCTCTTCGGCAAATCGCTCGGTGACGATCAGGTATTTCTCCTTTTGCGCATGCGCGAGCAGACGAGAGACATGCGGTTGAGACAGGCCGCCAAGCGCGTTCCCGATCTCGATTTGCGACATGTTGTGGCGCGCCCGCAAATAGGCGGCGCATTGCGCCCGCTGATCCAGTGGCAAACTCTTTACGTCCAAAGCGGGCTCCAATTGTCATGATCGGGATGGCCGACTGTTGTGAATAACTATTCCGGATAGTCATTTTCATGTAAAGCGATTGTTGCCCAATGCATGTTTTGATAGGGCGCTCAGACACATTGAAACAATGGAGTGCGCCGGTGGCCGCCAAGGGACTGATTTTCGATTTGGACGGCGTCCTCGTGGACACTGTACCGACGCATTTTGAGGCCTGGTCTCAGATGTTTCATGAGTATGGCTATGATTTTGATCAACGGATCTATCGCGATCACGTTGATGGCAAACTTCGCCAGGACGGCGCGCGTGCCGTGATGGTGAACCATAGCGAAGCCGAGATTGTCGAAGCCTCTGACCGCAAGAATGAGTATTACCTCGAACGCATCCGCGCCGGACAGTTTGTCGTGTTCGATGCCGCCGCCAAATATGTCAGGCAGTGCAAGCAGGAAGGCCACAAGATCGCTGCGGCTTCGAGCAGTGCCAATGTTCAGTACATACTGGAACAGGCTGGAATCATTGATGAGTTTGATGTCATCTTGGGCGGTCATCAGGTCACAAAAGGCAAGCCGAATCCGGAGATTTTTCTGAGTGCTGCGCACCAGCTCGGCATGCCGGTTGATGACTGTATCGTGTTTGAGGATTCCGAATCCGGTGTTCGCGCCGCGCATGATGGTGGGTTTTTCTGTGTCGGCGTCGTCGATGCCAGCCACGATGCCGACCTGTCTCTGGCGGATGTGATTGTCGCTTCGGTGGCTGACTACAAACTCTGACGATTGCCAGCGCGGTCGACCCGCGTCTCATCCAGAACACAGCAACAATTTCCGTTTCGCCGCAAACGTGGTAGCCCGACCAAAGCATCTTTTGGGAGGATTGAGATGAAATTATCGACTGTGTTGCTGGCATCATCATGCCTGGTGATCGCGAGCTGCGGACAGGCAACGGAAACCGACGCCCCGGACACCAGCGCCAGCGCGGAACAGCTGCTGATGGAACAGTTGATTGATGCGCAGCCCGGCGATGTCATCGAAATCCCTGAAGGCACTTACAATTTCAATCGCGGCCTGAGCCTCACTGTCGATGGTGTCACCATTCGCGGCCAGGGCATGGACAAGACCGTTCTGAGCTTTGCCGATCAGATTGCCGGGGCTGAAGGACTGCTGGTCACAGCCAGCGATTTCACCATTGAGGATCTCGCCATCGAAGATGCCAAGGGCGACGCTCTGAAGATCAATGAAGGCGACAATATCACCATTCGGCGCGTCCGCACCGAATGGACCAATGGGCCGAGCCAGGAAAACGGAGCGTACGGGATCTATCCGGTCCAGACGACCAATGTTCTGGTTGAAGGCAATGTCGCAATCGGCGCGTCGGATGCCGGCGTCTATGTCGGGCAGTCACGCGATGTCATCGTGCGCAATAACCGCGCCGAGTACAATGTTGCCGGGATCGAGATCGAGAACACAGTCGGCGCCGACGTGTATGACAATGTTGCCACCAACAATACGGGCGGCATCCTCGTCTTCAACATGCCAGAGCTGCAACAGGCGGGTCGTGTCACGCGCGTCTATGACAATCAGGTCTTCGCCAACAATACCGGCAATTTCGGCCATCCGGGAACCCCTGTGGCGAGCGTGCCTGCCGGCACCGGCGTGATCGTGAATTCCAATGATGATGTCGAGATTTTCAACAATGAGATTTCTGATCACAAGACCGGAAATGTCATCATTTCGAGCCTCTACACGACCGGATATTCTGAGAGCTCAACCAGTGAATCCTTCGATCCGTATCCCGAAGGCATTTACATCTATGGCAACACATTCTCTGGCGGTGGAGACGATCCTGATACGCCGGAACTCGCGCTGGCCCGGGTGATGCTGTTCGGCGAAGATGGACGCCTGCCGGATATTATCTGGGACGGGTTTTACGACGAAGCCAAACATGTCGATGGCGCCATGCCCGCCGCGCTGCGGATCTGTATCGATAATGGCGATGTCGGTGTTCTGAACGCAAATGGACCAAGCGGCTTTACCGAGCCGTCGACCGATATCTCGGCGTTCGAATGCGCGCTCGAAAAGCTGCCCGCGATCGACCTTGGTCGGTCATAGACGTCGCTGAGAAACGAACATGATCCGCATCGCTGCGCTCCTGGCGAGTCTTGGCTTGATGATGGCAAGTCTTGCCGCATGCACGCCGAAACGTACCGCCGTTGTCTCACATCCAGAGCAGAATCCAGAGCGGCTCAGCGCCTGGGGACTGTTCGATGTCTCCAGCGGCGCCTTCGAGCTTAGCGATGGCGTGATCCCGTATGACCTGAACGCGCCATTGTTCACCGACTATGCGCACAAGCTGCGCACGATCTGGGTGCCGGCAGATGCGCCGGCGGCGGCTTTGAATGCGGGTGGAGTGCCGGACCTTCCGGTCGGCACGGTGATCAGCAAGACGTTTTACTATCCCCGAGCGGGCGGGGACGCTGCGAGCGTCTCGAAAGCTGACGACCCGATTGGGGAATTTAGTCCAATCCTCGGCGATCTTGACCGGGTTCGACTGATGGAAACCCGCCTTCTGGTGCGCCGGGAACAGGGCTGGGAGCCAGTATCCTATGTCTGGAATGAGGCGCAGACCGATGCGGTCCTCACCCGAATTGGCGATGCGGCGCAGCTAAGCCTAGTCGATCCTGACGGGGCGGCCGCAGACTTCACCTACATCGTTCCAGACATCAATCAGTGCGCAGGGTGCCACGCTCCGAACAATACGACTCGCGAGATCGAGCCGCTTGGTGTGCGGGCGCGGCATCTGGATAAAACATACACGCATGACGGGGGCTCGGTGAATCAGCTGACGCTGCTCGCCGACCGCGGGATCCTGGAACAAACCGAAGCCGACCAACTATTCGCCAATGCAGACTGGACCGACACGTCTCTATCCGTTGATCAGCGGGCACGATCCTATCTCGATATCAATTGTTCGCATTGCCACAATCCTGTCGGCCCGGCGGATACGTCAGGCCTGGATTTGACCATGGACGCGGATATCGGGCCGGCGCTGGGGATCTGCAAACTGCCCATTGCGGCCGGGTCGGGCACCGGCGGTCGGGCGTTCAGCATCGTGCCGGGCGCGCCTGATGACTCGATCCTGGTTTACCGCCTGGAGACGACCAAGCCAGGGGCGATGATGCCAGAGCTCGGACGGGCCTTGTCTCATGCCGAGGGCGTGGCGCTCATTCGCGAATGGATCACCGAAATGGATGGCAGCTGCGCAAGCTGACAGGGTGGCAATACCCGCGTCAAATTCGAATTGATAGCCTATGCAACGCCGACCGAGCGCGATAGCAAGATAGGTCAGACAAATGCCGAAAAGGGGTAGCTATGTCGGGACTATTGTCGCTCGGAAAGAAGGTCGCACTCAGCTTCGGGCTCATTTCGACTGTCGCGGTATCCGCTTGCAGCGGACCTGAGCCCGTTGAAACACCTGATCCGATCAGGCCGGTTAAATTGATTGAGGTATCTGCCCGTTCAAATGTGTTTCAGCTCAACCTGCCAGCAGTCATCGAAGCGTCGAACACAAGCGTGCTGACCTTTGAGGTTGGCGGTCGGCTGACCGAGCTGAACGTTGTGGAAGGCCAGGACGTTACCAAAGGGACGGTCATCGGCCGCCTCGATCAACGTGACTTCCGCAACGCCTTGCAACAAGCACAGGCCCAATACAGCTCGGCTGATTCCGAGTTTCAGCGCGCCGCGCGCCTGGTGGCGGAGAACGCCATCTCGCAAAGCGTCTACGAACAGCGCCAGACGCAGCGCGATGTTGCGCGTGCGTCCCTGGATACGGCCCAAAAGGCGCTGGATGACACTGTCCTGCGAACCCCGTTCGAGGGTGTGATCGCGTCCGTTGCGGTCGAGCAATTTGAGAATATCGGGCCTCAGCAGGAAATTGTCGTCCTGCAAACGACCGGGGCCGCCGAAGCGCTGGTGCAGGTGCCCAGCACGTTGGTCGCGAATGCGGAACGTGTGATCCCGACAGAGACTTACATTACGCTGGAGGCGGTGCCGGATCTGCGCGTGCCAGCCGAAATGCTGTCCTTCTCGACGCAGGCCGACGCCTCAACCCAGACCTTCCCCGCGCGGTTCATGTTCACGCCGCCGGATGAAATCAACATTCTACCGGGCATGGCGGGATCGCTGCACTCGACCATGGAGATTATCGACCCTCAGCGCGCCGGGCGCGACCAGGTGCAGATTCCATTAGGCGCGATCCTGTCCGAAGGCGGTGAGGCGTTTGTATGGGTTGTCGATCTCGAGAGCATGACCGTCGCCAAGCGCCTGATCGAGGTCGATCAAGGAATTGGCGAGGACATTGTTGTTCTCTCTGGACTCTCAGAAGGGGAAACCATTGCCGGTGCCGGTGCATCATACCTGTTCGAAGGTATGAAAATTCGCCGCCTCGAAGACTAGGGGCGCGTCATGAGCATCGCAGAATTCTCGATCAGGAATCGCTTGATCATGTTCATCGTGATCATCGGATCCATGCTGGGCGGCTGGTATGCCTATGAAAATATGGGCCGCTTCGAAGACCCGGAATTCACCATTCGAACGGCGGTCGTGGCCACGCAATATCCCGGTGCGTCGCCTGAAGAAGTCGCGCGCGAGGTCACTGACCCGCTCGAGACCGCCATCCAGCAATTGCAGGAAGTGGACGAGATCAGTTCGGTATCGTCCGACGGATTGTCGATCATCAATGTCGACATCAAATACGAATTCTCTCCGAACAAGGAGAGCCTGCAACTGCTCTGGACCAAGCTTCGCAACAAGGTAGCGGACGCATCATCTCAATTGCCACCTGGTGCGTCGACGCCATCCGTGAATGACGATTTCGGCGATGTCTATGGGCTCTATTACATGCTCACGGGCGAAGGCTATTCCATGCGCGAGCTGGAAGATTACGCCAAACGGCTGCGCGGCGACCTGCTCGCGGTTGACGGCGTCGCGAAGGTCACGCTGCACGGCACGCAACGCGAAGCGATCTATGTCGAAATCTCTCGCGAACGCGCGGCGGCGCTCGGCGTTTCCGTGTCCCAGATCTATAATGATCTCGACCAGCAGAATGCCGTCGTTTCAGCTGGCGACGTCAAGGTTGGTGACCGGCGGCTGGTGATCCAGCCCACAGGCACTGTCGACTCCGTGGCGGCGATCGAGAATCTCGAAGTCTCCACCGCTGCGTCCGGGACCATCGTTCATCTGAAAGACATTGCGACGGTGACCCGCGACTATGTCACACCGTCAGCGCTGGAACTGCGCTGGAACGGGCAGCCGGCCATCGCGCTCGGTGTTTCGAACGTTCTCGGCGCCAATGTGGTCAAGATGGGCGAGGGGATCGATGCCAAACTCGCGGCAACGCTGGAGAGCCGTCCGATCGGGATCGAGCTGCATGAATATTACCATCAGGGCAAGACCGTGGAGAAGTCCGTCGCCGACTTCGCCATGAACGTGATTGCAGCCCTGGCCATCGTGCTGATCACGCTTTTGATCTTCATGGGACCGCGGTCTGCTGTGATCATTGGCGGGGTTTTGATCCTGACCATCGCTGCGACGCTGCTCGTCATGTTCCTGGTCGACATCCCGATGCACCGGATTTCCCTTGGGGCCTTGATCATTGCGCTCGGCATGTTGGTCGACAATGCGATCGTGGTCACGGAGGGTATTCTGGTTGGGATCCAACAGGGGCGGAAAAAACTGGACGCTGCGCGAGAGATTGTCGGACGCACGATCTGGCCGCTGCTCGGGGGCACGCTGGTCGGCATCATCGCCTTCGCGCCGATTGGCTTCGCGCCCGGATCGACGGCTGAATATACCGGTCACCTGTTCTGGGTCATCCTCATCTCACTCCTATTGAGCTGGGTGTTCGCACTCACCGCCGTGCCCCTGTTCGCCGACTTACTGTTCAAGGATGGAAACGGCGCCGGTACGGTTGAGGCGGAAGGGCGGTTCACGCGCCTCTATAAAAACTTCATGCGCGCGGTCCTGCGCATGCGGCTGATCGCTGTCGCCAGCGCCATCGGCCTGTTCGCGATCGCGATCTGGGGCTTCCAGTTTGTGAAGTCCGGTTTCTTCCCGGCCTCGACGACACCTCAAATCGTCGTTGATTACTGGTTGCCTGAAGGAACGGATGTCAGCGTGACCGAGGCCGACATGGTGTCCCTCGAGCCATTTCTTGCCGAATTGGAAGGTGTCGAAGACGTCCAGACGCTGATCGGTGGCGGTGGCTTGCGCTACATGCTCGTCTATTCTCCGGAAAATGGTAATTCCGCCTACGGCCAGTTCCTGATCAAAGCGGAAAGCTATGACGCGGTCGCCGGACTGATCCCGCAAATCCAGAACCATATCGATGAGGCCTATCCGAATGCCCAGGCAAAAGTCTGGCGCTTCCAGTTGGGGCCAGGCGGTGGATCGAAAATTGAAGCGCAGTTTAGCGGACCCGACCCGGAGGTCCTGCGCGAGCTGGCTAATCAAGCGAAAGCCATCATGGCGGCAGACAACAAGGCCATCGCCATCAAGGATGACTGGCGCCAACAGGTCAGCGTCATCATCCCGGAATATTCAGAAGCCCGTGGACGACGGCTTGGCGTCTCGCGGGAAGATCTCGCCAACGCCCTGCAGACGAACTTTTCGGGACGCAATGTCGGTGTCTACCGCGAAGCCGATCGCTTGATTCCCATCGTGGCGCGGGCGCCAGAGGCTGAACGCGTCAATGCGCGCGAGATGCTGGGCATTCAGATCCCGAGCTCGACAACGGGCCGCGTCGTTCCGTTGGTCGAGGTCGTCGACACGGTCGACCCAATCTGGCGCGACGCCATGTTGCGGCGGGTGGATCGGCAATGGACGATCAAGGCGCAGGCCGATCCGGCAACCGGAGAGCTCGCATCTGATCTTCTCGACCGCATCCGGCCGCAAATTGAAGCGATACCACGTCCGCCGGGCTATAGTTTCAAATGGGCCGGTGAGTTTGGCGACAGCGCGGAAGCCAATGGCAACCTGGCCTCGACTTTGCCACTCGGCATGTTGGCCATGGTGCTGGTCGTGGTCGTGCTGTTCAATGCCTTGCGCCAACCGATGCTGATTTTCCTGGTTGTACCTTTGGCTTTGATCGGTGTGGTACTTGGTCTGGTGATGACGTCGACTGCGCTCGAGTTCATGGCCATTCTCGGCCTGCTGTCACTCTCCGGACTGCTGATCAAGAACGCCATCGTGCTGGTCGACCAGATGGATCTGGAGATCCGCGAAGGCAAACCGCGATTTGATGCTGTGGTCGACAGTGCCGCGAGCCGGGTCCGGCCCGTGATGATGGGGTCGTTGACGACGGTGCTCGGCGTGATCCCCCTGTTTGGCGATGCATTTTTCAAATCCATGGCTGTGGTGCTGGTCTATGGTTTGAGCTTCGCAACGTTGCTGACGCTCATCATCGTGCCGGTTCTGTACGCCGTCTTTTTCAATGTGAAAGCCAGCGAAACGGCGCCGGCGACGCTCGAGGAGTAAAACAACATGCTCAAAACATCTCTATTGCTTTCCGCCGCCCTGATCGTCAGCGCATGCGCAACCGTCGAGCCCGCCCGTGAAGAGGCCCGCACGATAGCCTCGGAGCAGATCGCAGATCGCCCCGACTATTGGACGGCGGCGGCGTCCCGCGTGGGCGATGTTGAAACCGGTTGGATCGAGGCGTTCGGTGACCCGGCACTGGTCGCGCTGGTTGCCGAAGCACAATCGAACAATCGGGACCTGCGCGCGGCGGCGTTGAACGTCGAACGGTCGCGTCTTCTGGCACAGCAATCTGGCGCCGCCCTTAGTCCACAGGTCAATGCGACGCTCGGAAATTCCGGGCAGGGGAATTTCGAGGGGCAGAGCTCGGACAGTCTGAATGTCGGCCTGCAAGCCAGTTGGGAGCTCGATATCTGGGGGCGTATTCGCTCCGGGCAACAAGCGGCGATTGAAAGCGCTGAAGCTGCAGACGCGGACTACCGGTTCACGCAATACTCGATCGCGGCCGGCGTCGCGCGCGCTTATTTCGGCGCCATCAACGCACAGCAGCAAGCCGAGATCGCTCAGGACATTGTTACGGCGCTGACCGAGACCGCGCGGATCGTCCAGGTCCAGTTCGATAATGGCGTGGCAACGGCGCAGGATGTCGCCTTGGCGCAAGCCAATCTCGCCAGCTCCAGCGACACGCTTGAAAGCGCCAATGCGAGTAAGGACAGCGCCGTGCGCGCGCTTGAAACCCTGCTCGGTCGATACCCCTCGACAGAGCTATTTGTCGGCTCGACATTGCCCGCCAAGCCTGCTGACCCACCGGCAGGTTTACCGGCTGAATTGTTGGAGCGGCGTCCCGACCTGATTGCGGCCGAGCGCCGGATTGCAGCGTCGATCGATTCCGTCGATCAGGCCAAAACAGCCCGATTGCCCAGCATCAGCCTGACCGGCGGCGTCAGCGGCGCGTCGCCACAGCTCTCAAATATCCTGAACCCGGCCAACCTCGCCTGGCAGGCCGCGTCGAGCCTGTTAGTTCCGGTGATTGATGGCGGCGCACGCCAAACTCAGGTCGAGGTCAGTACAGTCGAACAGCGGTCAGCCGTGGAGGCCTATGCCAGCGCGGCGCTGAATGCCTTCTCGGAAGTCGAGCAGGCGCTCGCTGATGGCGAGACAATTGCGCGCCGTGAAGTGTTCCTGGAACAGGCTTCCGTGGCATCGGACGAAGCGCTTCGCCTGGCCCGACTGCAATATAGCGAAGGTGAGATCGATTTGCTTTCTGTCTTGCAACTGGAACAGTCGGCCTTCGGTGCGCGCAGCAATCTGTTGACGCTGCGCCGTCTGGAACTGGATCAGTATATCGATCTGAACCTGGCGCTGGGCGGCGACTGGCAATAGGCCAGACGTTCGATCCGCCTCACGAGGCGTTCTCGCGAATGAAATCGAGCACAGCCTGGATATAGACCTGGCTCGCCGGTTCGCGATCGATCAGGCTGTGATTGTCACTGTCCAGGGATTGAAAGCGCGCGCCTGAAATGCCGGCAACGAGGTCGCGCGCGGCATCCATCTCGACCAGTTGATCGCCTCTCGAGTGCAGAACCAGGGTCGGGGCTTCGATATGCGCCAGGCGATCGCGGACATCGATCCGTCCGAAGGCCTGCATGAACTTGGAGACGTTCTCAGCCGATGTTGTTTTGCGCTGAAAATCGCTGAACCAGTCAATCTCCTCATCCGTCGCACCGGGGATGAAATTGGTCGATATCAGGTGCCGAAAGCTCGGATTGTCGGCGCCCCATTGCCTGGTCAGGAGCATTCGGATGGCTTCGCGTTCCTCGCGAACTTCCGCGCTGCCTGAAACCTCCCATCCAGCGGCGAACCCGCCATGCAGGACAAGGTGGCTGACCCGCTGCGGGTGGCGTGCAGCATATTCAATTGCAACCGCCGCGCCTTGCGACAAGCCAAGAAGTGGAAACCGCTCAAATCCCGCGGCATCAACGACGCTCTCCAGATCGCTCACCATCATGTCGAAGCTGAGCTCTTCAGTGTTCCAGTCGGACAAGCCATTGCCCCGCCCGTCATAGCGCAGCAGCGTGTGGTGCGCGCTCAGCTGGCCTATCTGTTGGGCATCGAGCGGCGAGGACCAGTCAAATTCGAGATGGGTCAGCCAGTTCGCGGCTTTGACAATTGGCGGCCCGTCGCCGGAGGTCGCATAGGCCAGCGTCGTGCCGTCGGCGGCGTGACAGAAGCGGATGTCCTGGGCGCTGGTATTCCTGGTCATTGGCGGGCTCGGTCGATTGGTTGTGTCGACTGACCGAGACTGGCTGAGGTGATCTCTCTCAGCCACCAGCCATGCCTGAAACGTCTCGCAGTCGGGCAGATCCAAACCCGCGAGGGGTTGATCTTCGATATCGCCGGGAACCGATGTCAGCGAGTCTTTCTGGAACATGATCCGCTCGCGATCGGCATGCAGGCGCTCGGTCTCTGGATCGTTGACCAGAGGGCGCAGCTTGGTCAGCGACCAGCGCAGGGCTGCCCGTGGATCGTCGGTGCGCTCCCAGAACATGTCGCACAATCGTTCGCGTCTGTGGGGCCGGGGATTGAGCGCCAGGTAAGCCAGCAAGGCGCGGGTTTTCTTGGAGGCGGGGAGCTCCAGTCGTTCGCCATCCCGGAACAGGGCGAATTCTCCAAACAAGGCTAGGGATAGTGCCATCTCGATCGATCCCCTGTCGGCTTCAAGCCGTTTTTCAACGCCTCACCAACGCAATACCCACGCGGATTCCAACGCTTGTTCCAACGAACGGCCTTCATAGCGCTGCTTCACGCGAACACAAAGGAGCATCACGTGTTACATCCCATAAACCTCATGATTGGCGGTCTGTTCATCGCCTTCATCGTGCTGGACAGCTGTTTTCCTGCACGCAAATTCCCGCAACCGGGCCTTTGGAAAGTCAAAGGCCTCGTGTCGGCGATCGCCTATATC
>SPJK01009300.1_pt1 | contig 13924 bp, 11 predicted proteins | sample 3741771 | NCBI WGS metagenome assembly SPJK01 (sample SAMN10925997, study PRJNA522277) | cold seep metagenome | isolation source: Elba SIP-enriched marine methane seep metagenome, extraction at timepoint T2 | place: Italy: coast of Elba, Mediterranean Sea | reverse complement strand
GTCCGCGCAACCGTTGAAAAAATGGCGCGCAGCTATGAGCAGCCAGAAGACGTAGTTAACTGGTATTATTCAGATGCGTCCAGGTTACAGGAAATTCAACAAATGGTATTGGAAGATGCGGTAGTTGAGTGGGTGGTGAGTCAAGCTAAAGTGACTGATCAAACGGTAAAATTCGATGAAGTCATGAGCGCTAACAAATAAGGATCTACACACGTTATGATAAATTTTCAAGACAAAGTGAATGCTACAACAGAGCCACAAATGGCAGGTGGATTAGTCCCTATTGTCATCGAGCAGACGGCCCGTGGAGAACGGTCATTTGATATTTATTCAAGGTTGCTAAAAGAGCGAGTCATTTTTCTGGTCGGGCAAGTTGAAGATTACATGGCGAATCTGGTGGTGGCACAGCTGCTTTTTCTTGAATCGGAAAACCCTGATAAAGATATTCATTTGTATATCAATTCCCCTGGTGGATCAGTCACCGCAGGCATGTCGATTTATGACACGATGCAATTTATCAAGCCGGATGTCAGCACCATGTGTATTGGTCAGGCTGCCAGTATGGGGGCATTGTTACTAGCGGGGGGTGCGCATGGCAAGCGTTTTTGCCTGCCTCATTCAAGAGTTATGATTCATCAGCCATTAGGCGGATTTCAGGGACAGGCTTCAGATATTGATATACATGCCCGGGAAATTTTGTTGATTAAAGAAAAATTAAACAAGATTTTGGCTCGCCACACCGGCCAGGCAATCGAAAAAATACAACAGGATACTGACCGGGATAACTTTTTAAGTGCTGAAGACGCTGCGGAATACGGGTTGATTGACCAAGTATTAAGTGAGCGCCAAAAGTAAACAATTATTGGAATTTTTTTCATTTAGTTATATTCTGTGTTACAGACTAATTGAGCATATGAAATGCGCTGTGGAGCGGGTAAATGAGTAAAGATAAAAACGGAAGCGACGATGAAAAGCTGCTGTATTGTTCTTTTTGCGGCAAAAGCCAGCATGAAGTCCGGAAATTGATTGCGGGCCCATCTGTCTACGTCTGTGATGAATGCGTTGAATTATGTAACGACATTATCAGGGATGAGCTGGCTGAAGATGAAGCATCGTTAAATGTAGAAAAGTTACCTAAGCCGAAAGAAATCAAGGAAGAGCTTGATAATTATGTTATTGGGCAGGAAAGCGCAAAAAAAATTCTGGCAGTGGCTGTTTATAATCACTATAAGCGCCTGAGAAATAATACCCGGAAGGATAAAGTCGAGCTGGCCAAAAGCAATATTTTATTGATCGGGCCAACGGGATCGGGAAAAACCTTATTGGCTGAAACATTGGCTAGATTGCTGGATGTTCCTTTCACCATTGCTGATGCAACTACCCTGACTGAAGCGGGGTACGTAGGAGAAGATGTCGAAAATATCATCCAGAAAATCCTACAGAAATGTGATTATGACGTTGAAAAAGCTGAAACTGGCATCGTGTATATTGATGAAATAGATAAAATATCCAGGAAATCAGATAATCCTTCGATTACTCGAGATGTGTCAGGTGAGGGTGTTCAACAAGCCTTGCTTAAGTTGATTGAAGGGACCATTGCTTCTGTTCCGCCGCAAGGTGGAAGAAAACATCCTCAGCAGGAATTTTTGCAAGTAAACACTGCGAATATTTTATTTATTGTGGGCGGTGCATTTGCCGGACTTGATAGGGTTATCAAAGATCGGTCTGAGAAAGGAGGAATAGGATTTTCTGCTGAAGTCAGATCCAAAGATGAAAGTAAAAATGTGGGTGAAGTGTTTTCTGAAGTTGAATCTGAAGATTTAATTAAATACGGGTTGATTCCTGAGTTTGTTGGGCGTCTTCCAGTTATAGCAACTCTTGAGGAGCTGGATGAGGAAGCATTGGTTCAAATACTCACGGAACCGAAAAATGCATTAACTAAACAATACCAGCATTTGTTTGAAATGGAAGGGGCTGAGTTGGAGTTTAGAGACGATTCTTTGCTGGCTATAGCCAGCAAATCCATGGAAAGAAAAACGGGAGCCAGAGGCTTAAGAACAATCGTTGAAAATGTGTTATTGGATACGATGTATGAATTACCATCAGATGAAACAATTAAAAAGGTTGTTATTGATGAAAGTGTGATTCAGGGTGAATCAGATCCGATTCTTGTATACGAACAGGAAACGAAAATCGCTGCGTCTGATACCTGATTGTTAGCTTAATCCTCGTTTTTGAAAAGCGCCGTTTTTACGGCGCTTTTTTTTTGCGCATAATAAATTTTGTAAAGATTGGCTTGCTTTTTAAATTAATAATCATATATTCAATACAAGAGAATTAGCCGTGGACGCGAAAAATGACTGAAAAAATAAGTGAAGAAGACCTGATTCCAGTATTACCATTGCGAGATGTTGTTGTTTATCCGCATATGGTGATTCCTTTGTTTGTTGGCAGAGAAAAATCAATTGATGCATTGGATGCAGCAATGAAAGATGACAAACAGGTATTGCTGGTTGCACAAAAGCAAGCTGATATTGATGAGCCTGAATATGATGATTTATATGAAGCGGGTACGCTGGCTAATATTCTACAGTTGCTAAAATTGCCTGATGGCACTGTCAAAGTGCTGGTTGAGGGGAGCCAGAGATGCAAAGTAGTTAAGTATCAGGATCATGATTCGTATATGGCAGCTGCGATTGCCGAAGTGTTGGAAGTTGTAGATGTTACCGAGCAAGAATTGGAAGTATTGCAGCGGACTGCCATCAATTCATTTGATCAATATGTCAAACTGAACAGTAAAATTCCTCCCGAAGTATTAAATTCCTTGTCTGGTATTGATGATCCAAGTCGTTTGGCAGATACCATGGTTGCCCATATGACATTGAAGATCGAGGAAAAGCAACGTATCCTGGAAATGGAAAACGTCGTTACCAGGCTTGAAGCATTGATGTCGGTTATGGAAGGCGAAGTCGACTTATTAGAGATGGAAAAACGAATTCGTGGTCGCGTAAAAAAACAAATGGAGAAAAACCAGCGCGAATACTATTTGAATGAGCAAATGAAGGCGATTCAAAAAGAGCTGGGTGAGATGGATGAAGCGGCAAATGAACTGGATGAACTCGCCAAGAAAATTGAATCCGCAGGCATGTCTAAAGAGGCTAAGACTAAGGCCGAGGCTGAATTAAACAAGCTCAAACTCATGTCGCCAATGTCTGCAGAGGCGACGGTTGTGCGCAATTATATCGACTGGATGGTTAGTGTCCCCTGGAAGAAAAAAACCAAAGTCAAACATGATCTAAAACTGGCTGAAGAAGTATTAGATGCAGAGCATTTTGGTCTTGAAAAAGTAAAAGAACGGATTCTTGAATATCTGGCTGTACAGCAAAGAGTAAAAAGCCTGAAAGGGCCAATATTATGTTTGGTAGGGCCTCCAGGGGTGGGTAAAACGTCTTTGGGGCAATCTATAGCCCGAGCCACTAATCGCAAGTATGTAAGAATGGCTCTTGGTGGTGTCCGAGATGAAGCTGAAATTAGAGGCCATCGACGCACTTATATTGGTTCTATGCCGGGCAAAATCCTGCAAAATCTAGCGAAAATTAAAACGCGAAACCCAATGTTTTTGTTGGATGAAATAGACAAGATGGCAGCAGATTTTCGTGGTGATCCGGCATCTGCATTATTAGAGGTGCTTGACCCTGAACAGAACCATACATTTGCTGATCATTATCTTGAAGTTGAGTTTGATCTGTCAGATGTCATGTTTGTGGCGACGGCAAATACGATGAATATTCCTAGTCCTTTGCTTGATAGGATGGAAGTGATTCGTTTGTCGGGGTATACCGAAGACGAAAAAATTAATATCACTGAGAAATTCTTAATTCCAAAGCAAATAAAAAATAATGGTCTTAAAGAAGCTGAGATTAGTTTCAGTACTGATGCGATAAGGGATGTTATCCGATATTACACGCGTGAAGCGGGCGTAAGAAGCCTGGAAAGGGAGGTTTCCAAGGTTTGTAGAAAGGTGGTGAAAGAACTGTTAATCGGAGAAGCGAGTAAAAAAGTAGACGTCAACAGTGATAATCTTGAGAAATTTCTTGGAGTCAGACGATTTAATTTTGGGGTAGCTGAAGATAAAGATCAGGTAGGGCAAGTTACAGGTCTGGCCTGGACTGAAGTAGGCGGGGAATTGCTTACCATTGAAACTGCAGTGATGCCTGGAAAAGGTAAGCAGCAAGCGACAGGAAAGCTCGGTGAAGTGATGAAAGAGTCAATTGAGGCGGCTGTCACTGTTGCGCGCAGTCGTGCGCCAGTATTGGGTATCGATGAAAAAGAATTCCAGGAAAAAGATATTCATATACATGTGCCGGAAGGTGCTACGCCTAAGGATGGCCCTAGTGCCGGTATTGCGATGTGCACCGCAATCATTTCTGCACTCACGAAAATTCCTGTTAGGGCTGATGTGGCGATGACGGGTGAAATCACCTTGCGTGGAGAAGTCTTGCCTATTGGTGGATTGAAGGAAAAACTATTGGCAGCTCGGCGTGGAGGGATTACCACAGTATTGATTCCTGCAGAAAATGAGAAAGACCTGGTTGAGATTCCTGAAAATGTAAAGGAAGATTTAGATATCAAAATTGTGCATTGGATAGATGAAGTCCTTGAGATTGCGTTGCAATATGTTCCAAGACCCGATGGGGATAAACAAGATAAATCCAAAAAGAAAACAGAATCGAAGGAAAAAGCGACCTCGGGAATAATTGCGCATTAACCATCAAGGTCAGAACAGTTTGTGTTCTAGAATGTGTATTTAATGACAAACCTGTCTGAAATCAAATAAATTCGCGCTTTACAGCTGTTTTCAGCTTGACACATTTGAAGGGCAGTTGTTATAAATTACAAAGTTTCAGGTTAAGGAAGGTCAGCGGTTGTTCTTTAATGAAACGATACAAAAATTTTAAGGCGATGTAGATTGTACGGCTGTATTTTGCTTTGTTGGTCTATGGTGTTTTTTTCTTTTTCGCAGTACGCAAAGAGATGCCATTTTCAATGGGTGTCAGTGCAACACTATGTTAAATAATTACTATTCACAATCCTAAGGGGAATATAATGAATAAATCGGAACTTATAGATGCTATTGCTGATTCAGCAGATTTAACAAAAGCTGATGCAGGAAGAGCTTTGGATGGTTTCATTAGTGCTGTGACAGAAGCATTAAAAAGTGACGATCAGGTTGCTTTAGTTGGTTTTGGAACATTTTTGGTAAAAGAGCGGGCAGAAAGAAAAGGGCGTAACCCTCAAACTGGCGAAGAAATAACAATCAAGGCAGCAAAAACTCCTTCATTTAAAGCTGGTAAATCGTTAAAAGATGCTGTAAACTAGCTGTCTTTAGTCGGGTGCTTAGCTCAGCTGGGAGAGCATCGCCCTTACAAGGCGAGGGTCGGGGGTTCGATCCCCTCAGCACCCACCAAGACTTTGGAGCGGTAGTTCAGTTGGTTAGAATACCGGCCTGTCACGCCGGGGGTCGCGGGTTCGAGTCCCGTCCGCTCCGCCAAAACGTGTAAACCTCGTACCATCATGGTCGGGGTTTTTTTATGCTTAAAACTTCCATCTCAGTTTCATAAGGTCTGCCCACAATGCTTCAAACGATAAGAGATAAATCCCAAGGCGTATTTGCATGGATAATTTTGGCTTTGATTTGTATCACTTTTGCTCTATTTGGTATTCAAAACTATTTGGGGGGAGGGAGTGAAGAGCCGATTGCTACCGTTGGGGACAAAGAATTCTTTCAACAAGACTTAAATAATGCTTATTCTCAGTTAGCAGGAAGTCTGGCCAATATGAATTTCGATGAAAATGAAATCAGACAGCAGGCGTTTCGTAAATTAATACGTGATGAAGTATTGTTGCAATATACTGCTGAGATTGGATTGCGTTCTTCAGATGAAGCAGCGAGGCGATATATTTCTGCACTGGAATATTTTCAAACTGAGGGTGAGTTTGATAAAAACAAATATAAATCCTTACTGGCTGGTCAAGGCATGAATTCTGCTATCTTTGTAAACCGGATAAAGAAAGCACTTGTTATGGAGCAGTTTCAAAAAGCAGTGACGGATACCGGGTTTAGTACTCAAACAGATGCGGAGAGATTTTTTGAGATACAAAACCAAAAACGAAAAGTTGACTATATTACAATCCCATTAGCAACTGAGGTTCAAGAGCCCACGCGGCAAGAAATTGACCAATATTATCAGCAGAATCAGAATAGTTTTCTTACCGAAGAGCAAGTAGCAATAGAATATATTGAACTTGATTTAAATGATTTGGCTGAGCAGGTTGAAGTGGACGAAGGACAGCTCCAAGCTTTCTATCAAGATCAGATAGAGCTTTATACGAGTCCTGAGCGGCGAAAAATCAGCCATATTTTGTTGACTTTCGATGATAACAAAGGAAAAGGTGAAGCGTTGAAAAAAGCGCAAGAAGTGAGATCGATGCTTGCTTCGCAGTCGTTTAATGATCTAGCTAAAGAATACTCAAATGACACATTAACGTCAGAAAATGGCGGGGACTTGGGGTTGTTTAATGCAGGGGTGATGGAAAAAGGTTTTGACGAGGCTGTCGTCAAGCTCAATTTGGGCGATGTTTCCGAGCCAGTACAGTCATCATTTGGTTATCATTTGATAAAAGTGACTGAATTTGTCAAAGGCGACGTTAAGCCGTTCGAATCAGTCAAAGAGGAATTGATGGTAAATTATAAAAAGTCCGAAGCCGAATCAGAGTTTCTGGAAATAGGCGAGAGTCTGACTGAGTTAAGCTTTGAATCGCCAGAAAGTTTACAGCCTTTATCGGATGAGCTGGGCCTCGAAATCAAGCAGTCAAAATTGTTTACCAGAGACCAAGGTGAAGGCGTAGCTGATTTAGAAAATGTAAGAAATATAGCATTTTCTGAAGATGTGCTGAAAGGAAATAATAGTGACTTAGTGGAAATTAGTCCGGAAAAAGTCATGGTTATGCGTTTATTAGAGCATCAAGAAGCGCAAGTTCTCACTCTACCTGAAGTTGAAACTCAAATTATCGCGCGGCTTAAAACTGAAAAAGCGCGAAATAAGACACTGGAAAAAGCCAAAGCAATAAAGCGAACTCTAACGGAGGTCGGTGATGCTGCTAAAAATAATGATGTCCAGCTGGATAGTTTGGAATTGAATAGATCTAGTTTTGATCTGCCGCAGCCTGTCGTAAAGGCTATCTTTAAAGCTGCAAAACCAACGCAAGAGAATCCAACAGTATTAATTGCACCCGGGGATGATGATTCATTGGTCGTGGTGAAGATCAATGAAATTGTAGAGGGTGTGATGAGTGATAGTGATAAGCAGCGTTTGGGCTTGGCCAAGAAGAATATTGCTTCCGCATTTGGGCGTACAACATTAAGTGCAGTTGTTTCAGGATTAGAAACAAAGGCCAATATCACTCAAATGAATGAATGATTTAATAATTTTTTAATATTGATTCAATTTTTTTAATGTATTATTCAAAGTTAAGTTAAATCAAGGGCATAAATATGAAATCTAACATGAAATCCTTCTTCGCCATTTTTGCTGTCTTGACAGGGGCAATCTTCACTCCATCTGTAATTGCAGAAGTGAATAAATACACTGTACAGCCAGGCGATATTTTGGAGATTAATGTATGGAAAGAAGAAGGGTTATTACAGGAAGTATTAGTAAGACCAGATGGAGGGGTTTCATTTCCATTAGTCGGTGACTTCACGGCCCAGGGGTTAAGTCTGGGAGAGATAGAAGCTACGGTTTCAGAAAAATTGAGCCAATATATTGCTGATCCAGTTGTTACAGTTTCTGCAAAGCAATTATTAGGCAACAAAATCTATGTGATCGGTAAAGTAAATCGCCCGGGTGAATATCCTACAAATCGGAATGTTGATGTAATGCAGGTGTTGTCCATGGCTGGAGGAATGACAACATTTGCATCGTTTAATGATATTAAAATCCTTAGACGAAATGACCAGGGTGAGCAGCAGGTTTTTGAGTTTGAATATGGTGATGTTGAAGATGGGCAAGACTTGGAACAGAATATTCTGTTACAGGCAGGTGATATCGTTGTAGTACCTTAGACGATTGAATTCTCTTCACATAAACTAAACTCCTGCTTGCCTATGAAAAGATTAGTGCTGTTTGATAACCCGTCGTTTATTTTGTTAGTAGGGTTGTTACTCTTTTCTAATGCAGATTGTTTTGCTGAAGAAGTATATGTTAAACCAAGAATTAGTTTGCGTACTGAATACGACACCAATAAACGTTTAAGTCTACCTACTGGTAATACTGATCTGGATAGGTCCTCATATGGCGTGTTAACTCAAGGCGGTTTATTATTTGGGGTAAAAGCAGAAAAATACCAAATTGAGCTTGATAATAGTGTAAGTATTAACCGCTATGTGACTGATTTGGATTTAGATAGTGATGATGTCAATATCGATTTTTCATCCAATTATATATTTTCTGAACGAGTAAGCATTGGTTTGAATGCCGATTATCAAAGAGATACGACATTGACTGGAGAGCTTGAAGTGACTGGACTGGTTCAGGATAATGTGATTCGTGACCAGTTTTCACTAACGCCAAATTGGTCTTATGTGCTTGATGAAACAAGCACTGTCTTTGCAAGCTATAGCCATAGAGAGGTTGACTACGAAGAATCTCAGGTCAATACTTTTTTTGATTACACTACAGACTATTTTTCTCTAGGATATAACAATCAGCTTACTTCAGATTTCAGCGGGAATATTAATTTTTCGACACTGCTTTTTGAGGTGCCCGATGCAAATCGCGATACGCTTGAGTTTACATTAAATGTGGGGTTTAGTTACCAGCCTTTTGAAACTTGGAGTACCTCGTTTTCTGTTGGTGGCCGATTTAATGAAACAGAAATTACCAGTAATTTTCCAACTGGACCATCAACTTTTGTCAGTATTACTTCCAGCAGCGAAACAGTAGGGTATGTAATGTCAGCAAATGTTGACAAGGAATTAGAAAATGGAACTATCGGATTAGCCTATTCACGCTCAACCAGCGCTCAAGGAAATGGGCGACTGGAATTGTTAGAAAGATTTTCAGTTAGCTACAGACAGGAAATTGCCGAAACTATTCGCTTCTCACTGAATGGTGGTGTTAATTTAACTACATCATCAGGCTCTGAACAATCTAACAGAGATAGAACTTATTATTTCGTTAGACCTAATTTGTTGTGGACTATTGATCAAAATATAAAGCTTAATGCTGGATACCAATACAGGTTGCAGGAGTTTCAGAACGACAGGGAGGATGCGGAATCGAATTCATTTTTTGTTAATTTTAGATATTTTTGGGATCAATTTGATACTCAATTTTAGTTATTTTATATTTACTGGATAAGTGAAATGGTTAATTCAGCCAAAATTTTAAGTGAGTCAACTGTTTTTGTTGCCGGACATCAAGGGTTAGTTGGTACTGCTATTTATAATAATTTAATAAATAAGGGGTATGAAAATATTATTACCCGAACGCGGAAAGAACTCGATTTGATGGATGCGCAGGCAGTAGAAAATTTCTTCAGGTCTGAGCAAATTGATGCCGTGATAGATGCAGCTGCTAAAGTAGGTGGAATTCATGCCAATAATATCTACCCGGCAGAGTTTATTTTTAACAATCTACAAATACAAAATAACCTCATTCACAATGCATGGAAACACGGAGTACATAAATTTGTGTTTTTGGGGTCTTCTTGTATCTATCCAAAAATGGCACCTCAGCCGCTAAAGGAAGAATACTTACTTACCGGGTCTTTGGAACCAACAAATGAATGGTATGCAATCGCAAAAATAGCGGGAATAAAAATGTGTCAAGCCTATCGAAGACAATATGGGTTTGATGCAATCAGTATCATGCCTACAAATTTGTATGGACCTGGTGATAATTTTGATCTGAATAATTCTCACGTCATTCCTGCTTTAATTAGGAAGTTTCACGAAGCGAAAATCAATAACCAGCCGAATGTAACCGTCTGGGGAACAGGAAGTCCGAAAAGAGAATTTCTATATGTAGACGACATGGCAGATGCATCAGTTTATCTGATGGAAAACTACTCAGATGAACAAATTGTTAATGTAGGAACTGGGGAAGATGTCACAATAAAACAACTGGCCGAATTAGTTAAAAAAGTGACTGAATTTGATGGTGAATTAGTTTTCGATACATCCAAACCTGATGGCACGCCACGGAAATTGATGGATGTCAGTTTTTTGCACACTCAAGGTTGGAAGGCAAAGACAGATTTAGGGCAAGGGTTAAAGCTTGCCTATCGATGGTTCTTAGATAATCAAGGCCAAATGAGAGATAAATAACATTCGATTTATGATCGATTAGCGGTTCTACTCAAAGTAACAAATTATCTTTATGTAAAGAGAAATTTCAGGAAGATAGAAACTTTGTTTTTACATTGAATTTCTTTATTAAAATTGTGTGGTGGAATAATTATGTACCAAGATGAGCCTAAAGAAGCATTTGTCTATAAAGCGCCCGGTGAAGAATTAAAGCAGCGCTATAAACATATCTTCGAACTCGATAAACCATTGCCTAGCCGGTTATTAAAATTGCTGTTTGACAAAATTGTAGCCATTACTGTCCTGGTATTAGCGTCCCCCATTTTTCTTTTGTTATTTATGGCCTACCTGATTGAAGGAATTTTAATTCCAGAAAATAAGGGGCCTATGTTTTTTTATTATATAGCTTCCAGTGCAGGGAAGAAATTTCATAAATATAAATTTAGACTGATCAAAGAAAGTTTTATAGATCAGGAGCTAGCCAAAAAAGGCGATTGGCATGCCTATTCCGCTGAGTGGAACCCAGAAAGTAGAATCTATGTCGGCAAGTTCGTTAAGAAATTTTATTTAGATGAATTACCTCAATTCTATAATGTATTAGTTGGCGATATGAGCATTATTGGCCCCCGCCCGTTGGCCTGGCATCATTATGAGCGTGATCTCAACCAAGGGAATGTTACTCGCAAACTATTGAAAGGAGGTTTGTTAGGTCAAGGTCATGTAATGAAAGGTACACCGGAAATGGGAAAGCCGGATTTTGAATATGATTATATAGATAAATACATTAACTTATCTGGTTTAGGGTTGTTTCTTCTAGATTTGAAAATCATTATGAAGGGGGTAAAAGTTATGTTGGAAGGAAAAGGGCTCTGAGTACAGCTAAATATATAACTTATTTATAATATGGGTTCGATAGTGCAGTTCATACCAGAAAGTAGCGGCATAACACATATATATGTGTGTTTGGCTATTGTCATTGCATTAGTAATGGCAAGGAAAACGAAGAACTATTGGCTAACTTTTACGCTGATTTTATGGGTATTAGGTCAGCCAATATTAAATGCATTTTATGTTTTTTCTCCAAAATGGCTTCCGTTTGATTTTCAACCAAATAGAATTTTGTTGCTTATATTGATATGTGTTTTTTTTATCAATACCCTGAAATCTTCCCGTTTTTATTTCAAGAAAATAGGAGATAAGGTTGGTTCGGGCCATAATATATATCTGGTTATTTTTATTTTATCAGTTGTTGTATCTATGATCATTAATAGAGATGTTTTGGATATAAAAAGAATAATTGCGATACCATTAGAGCCAATAACATTTTTATTGTTGTATCAAGTATCAAGAAGATTTGTTGACGAGGTTATTTTAAATAAAATAATTCATTCTATAATTATTATGGCATCTATTAATGCTTTGGTTTCAATAGTACAAGTTTTTTTAGATCCATATTTTATGCGAACAGGTATTCCAAGAATTGCATATGGTAATGTTTTTCGAGCATTTGGTTTTTTTCCATCTGAATATGTATTAGGCGGGTTTCAATTGATAGCGTTATTCTCAACGTTTTCAGTTATTAATAAAGCAGTAATAAAATATTCAGTAATTGCATTGTTGATTGTTTCGATTGTATTGACATTTCATAGGCTGGATTTGTTAATTATGATTGCTGGAGTCTTATTTTATGTAATGAGATTTTTGAAGTTGGGAAAAGCGGTGCCAATTGTGGCTGTATTGTTATTATTCTTTATAGCGGTTATTCCAGGATATTTAGTCATGAAGTCTATGACAGGAGAAAGTGCACTGGTTCAGGAAAGGTTGGCAGACGATACCATTTCCGGACGCCTGAAACAATTTTCTGTTGTAATCTCTGAGTTGCCAAAGTATCCACTAGGTCTTGGTAGTTATGATAACCCTATATATCAGAAATTAATGATAGAAAATAAAATGACGAAATCAGTAGTTGATTCATATGGTGTCCAGCGGCCTGTCGGGTTAGGCGTTCATAACGGGTTCCTGGGTGCTGGCATTCAATACGGTGTGATTGGCATGCTGGTATTTACAATTTATTTGTGGAAATTGTTGATTTATTTTTATAAACGTACTTCGAAATCAAATCCTGTTACTCTAATTCCTTTCTTCTCAGTTTTTATTTGGCTGCTTTCAAATGTAAGTAACGGTATTATTAGCTTTTTTTCATATAATGTGCTTATTACAGCTTTGATTTGTGGTTCTTTTGTGGGGATATATGAAAAGAATAATAATATAGGTCGAGGAAATAATGCTTTGTCGTAGAAGCGGTGTTGTCAATATATATTATCATTATGAATTCTAGCGAACTGTTTATTATTTCAGCCCAAAGGTCAGGCTCCAATTGGCTGCATCGATGTTTAGCTGTGCATGATGAAATTAAAATCAATGGAGAATTAAATGTTAGTGATATTCTCGAGAAATTAGAATGTGTTAAGGCGGGTGATTCTGTTGCGCAAGAAAAGCTAGTAAACACGGGAGCTTATAAGGTCGCCGCTCGCGATTATATTTTGCATTTGATGGGAATTAATGCTGATGTAGTAGAAGACTCAACAGAATATAGATATTTAGCAGATAAAACAGCTTTTCCTTGTGTTCGGTCGGTAAATACATTTCCAGAACAATATAATTATGCATCCGTTTTGAATAAATATTTCGAAGCATCAAAAAAAATACTAATTCTAAGGGATGTAAGAGATGTTGTTGTTTCGTTCTCTGAATGGAAAAAACAACCGATAGGTAGTTTGTTTAAGTTGACGCCAAGATCATTTGGTTTTTTTATTAGACACCTTTCAAATTGGTGTTTATTGCATGAAAAATGGTTGATGGATATTCAGGGTGACGAAACTTGGATGGTAGTTAGATATGAGAGTCTTAAAGATAGCTTTTCAGACACACTTAAGAGTATATATGGTTTTTTAGAAATTGATGTCGATGACGAGTTCATTAACGATCTGAATATAAAATTATATAAAATTGATAGCGATATATACCAAGCCGAAAACAAATCTCGCGGGTATGGGTTTTTCAGAAACGGTGCGGTTGGAGAATGGGAAGAGAAATTCACTTGGCTGCATAAAGTAGTATTCAATTTATTTTTTAAGGCAAGAGTTGAAAAAATAATCATGAAAGTTGATATGTTTAACTAATTATACTGAGTATGTCTTTTTCAATTTTTATCAAACTGTTCAAGAGCCGTAGGTGGCGTCAGGCATTATCGTTGTATATATCCTTGATTATTGGCTTAGTCGTCTCTATTGCTGTAAGTTCAATTAATACGCATGCTCTCGGTGTAGATGATTTTGGTGATTATAAGTTTTTACAAACAGCTTCTGCACTAATAATTACACTCATCACACTCGGTTTTTTTTCATCTGCTGGACGTTTGCTTGCAGTTGCCGATGATGATGGAAGCGCACGTGAAATATTAGGTGGTGTGCTAATCATCTTTTTAATAATATATTCGATATTTGCGCTTTGCTTGTATGCTTTTTCATATTATTTATATGAATTTTTTGGTAG
>SPJK01105562.1_pt1 | contig 13928 bp, 13 predicted proteins | sample 3741771 | NCBI WGS metagenome assembly SPJK01 (sample SAMN10925997, study PRJNA522277) | cold seep metagenome | isolation source: Elba SIP-enriched marine methane seep metagenome, extraction at timepoint T2 | place: Italy: coast of Elba, Mediterranean Sea | reverse complement strand
GAGCGCTACAATCGCACCGTCAAGACAGAATGGTTAGGGCGGTATCACGTTGAGACCATCGAAGATGTTCAGGATCACGCCACACGCTGGCTCTGCGCATACAACAATGAGAGACCCAACATGGGCATTGGAGGGCTTTCTACAACACCAAACACCCACTTCCCCGCTTGATAGGCAAACGCCCGATGACGCATATTGAACGAGCTTGGAGCAACGAAACGCAGCATGAAACCTAAACCCGGTACACCCTAGAAACGCTGCAAACCTGTCCGAAAAGGTGGAACCACTTCAGGGGAAGCACTCACAGGTGTTCCACCGCACCGAATAACCCAGCTTCGACGCCAGGGAGAACGGTATTTTGCTGGCGAGCTCTCGAAGATCATCAAATCGCCTTCCCATTCGCCAAAGGTCTCGCGTGTCTTCACGTAGTCTGGACGTTCATGGATGGACCGATTTGGCGGAAATACCTGGCCTCTGGGGCGTCTGGCATAGCGCGGCTGCCGTTTCCTTCGTCGACTGGGCAAGTGGCGGGCCAGTTGTTCGGACTGTCCTTCGGCACTGTAGACGTAGGCGTATATCGTTTCATGGCTGACCCGAACGGGCTGGCCATCGTATCCGAGACGGCCCGAAATCTGTTCCGGTGTCCAGCCGGCCTTTAGCTGAGCGATGACATCGGTACGCAGACCATCGAGGCGGATCAGCTTGCGTCTGCGAGCACGGCGGTGCTGATGCGTACTTCTGAGCGTTCATGCCATAGTAGCCGTTCAGATGCGGCAGCTCTTCGTCGGTAAAATAGTTCCGTTTGATTTCGCGATAGATCGAAGAGCGATGCCTACCAATCTCAGCCGCAATCTGGCTCACCGGCACTTTTGCATTCAGCATGTCTTCGATTGCACGTCTTTCACGCAAATCCAGCTCTGTATGGGCCATGTCTGCTCTCCTTGCTTTTCAGCAAGATAGGGGATTTGTCGCAACCCAGTTTAGAATGTGCCCCTGCTGATAGCGCAACGACGCAGAATGAGGTTTATGTAATTAAAACGGGAAGATTCCCGTTCGACTGATCTATGACGCCAATGGGATCCAGCGTCGCCTGACCAAGCCAAACCATCCGTGGACCAATGGCCAGGTTGAGCGCATGAACCCCACGATTAAGGGCGCGGCGGTCAACAGGTATCACAAAGGTCGTCATGACCAGCTTCGAAGGCATCTCACGGACGTCTTAAATGCCTACAACTTTGCACGCCGCTGAAAGACACTCAGCAGGCTCACGCCTTACAAATACATTTGCGAAATCTGGACGTGAGAACCGTATCGATTCACTCTAAATCCGACCCACCAGATGCCGGGGCTGAACACTTAGTAGAGTACCTGATGCCGCAATAAAATTGCCGCTGCTTCACCTCGGTAGGTAGAGCAATCGTCTATGCGAACTGTATTTTGGGCGTTGTCGAAATTCCCCAATTACTGATCTCGTTGCATCTGGATGCGTCTGTTTTAAATTGTGCCTAATCACAATTCCGGACTCTTCCTTTGGTTGTTTAATTTTACCTCTGTTCATCTGTGGTGTGAATGGATAAACTCAAATTACATTTTCCATGGGGATGAGAAATGAATGATATCGATCTAAACAGTCTTCCGCTTGATGAGCTGAAGGCACTAAAGAAAAATGTGGACAAGGCGATTGCAACTTTCGAACTACGTCAGAAACAGGACGCTTTGGCTGAATTGGAGAAAACTGCGGCAACGCATGGTTTCTCGCTGAATGACTTGGTGGGCGGAGTAAAAGCCAAGAAAGTTTCGCCGCCTAAGTACCGCAACCCTGCAGATGCAAACCAAACCTGGACCGGACGTGGGCGTACGCCGCAATGGGTGAAGGATCTTGAGGCTGCCGGTGGCTCCCGAGAGGATGCGCTGATTTAAACCCGGCGCTATCCACTCTTGTATTTGAGAGCGCTTCCGTATTTCACGGGGGCGCTCTTTTTGTTTTCCTGATCAAACCAATGGCTCAAAAGTACAACTATCAGGATATAGAATTGTACCGCCGTAAAAGACTGGAAGATGGAGTCGGTCAACCCGTTTAATGCCGTCACACCCACCAGTCCCAAAACGGCTGGTGCAAAAAGAGGACGCTGTGGACCTTGGAAAAAGCGCAGGCCTGCGGCTTGGAATACCAGCCCGGACAAAAGTGCTATTGGTGTCTGACGTCAGCACCCTTGGGACAGATTTGAGGATTTGAAAAAAGGAGGATTTCTGGTTCATCTTATCGATTAGGAGATCGAGATGACAAAGAAACCGCAGACATCGAAAGACGTCGCCGAGAAGGTGGTCAAGAACATCCGCCGGGCTATCGCTGGCTGCATGAGAGCATCGGCACCAATTGGCGCCTCACGGAAGCACAATCCGCGATCGGCCGGATCCAGCTGACCCGCATCGAGGGCTGGCGCGCCGCCCGCGCACGCAATGCCGCTGCGCTCTTTGAAGCGGCTCGCAGCAACCCGCTCTTTCGCATGCCTGAGATCCCGAACTGCGTGACCCACGCCTTCTACAAGGCCTATATTTTTGTGAATGGTGATGTCACCCGGCGCAATCAGGTTATGGGTCAGATCAATGCCGCTGGCGTACCCTGCCTGTCTGGATCCTGCTCGGAAATCTACCGCGAGAAAGCCTTTGGCTGTCTGTCCGAACCTCTGCCTGTCGCGCAAGAGCTTGGCGACACGAGCCTGATGTTCTTGGTGCACCCCACACTCACAGAAGCAGAAGTCGCCAAAACAGCACAGACGATCGCATAAGCGCAGTGATGATTGCCTGCTTAGGGCCGCGCCATATGAGCATGGCCCCATTCACACGGCAATTTTGCACTGCCCTTGGTTACTGGCGCGCCGTACCGAAATGGGGCACTGTTTGCCCGTAGATTGCAGATCTCTGCTGTACTATAGCTTTTGTCGAGACAGGTGACCCTGGCCCGCTTGGGTCAAAAATTTCAACTCGCGAACTGCACGGCGCATGTTTTGCATATCGTTCTAAATTTCAAATCAGCTCTCTTTGGTGTGGCTGATCATTCGGGACCGACATGGACACGTTCTTTTTTATTGGCTCGAAACTCTTTTGGGCTGCCGTTCGCGTAGAAAGCTGGTTTCTCATCTTCTTATTGATCGCGCTGTATCATCTGTCGTTTGGAGACAGAGCAAAAGCGCAGCGGTGGCTCACAGGCGTGATTGCCGCGTTTTTGGCCATCGGTTGGCTCCCCATCGGTGACCTTTTCATAAAGCCCCTTGAGACGCGTATACAGACCACAGATGTATCCGCAAACCTGCAACTCGACGGTATTTTGGTGCTGGGCGGTGGAGAAAACGGTCTGCTTTCAGCGCATTGGAACAGCCCTCAATTGAACCAGGCCGCAGAGCGTGTCGTTACAGCGGCCGCACTTGCAAGACGCCAGACCACGGCACAGGTGCTCTTTACCGGCGGCAGCCCAAGATTGACCGAGCAACAGGCAAAGGGAGCGTATGCAGCACAGACTGTTCTGACAGAGCTGGGAGTTCCCCAGGCGCAGCTCCTGCTTGAACCAGAGGCGCGTAACACGTTTGAGAATGCCGCATTCAGTCTGCAGATTGTGCCAAACGCCCCGAAGGAGCGTTGGCTGCTTATTACGAGTGCATTTCATATGCCGCGCGCCATCGGCGTTTTTTGCCAACTCGATTGGCCCATCCTCCCTTACGCTGTGGATTACCGAAGCGGACCATTCACAGCCCGGATAGTCTGGGCACCAGGAGATCATCTGGACACGTTCAACACGGCAATACGAGAGTGGGTTGGCCTGGTCGCATATCGCTTAACCAAGCGAAGTTCCGCTCTTCTTCCACGGACCTGTGCGCAGCCAGCCCAGTAACGTTATATGTGACATCATTTGCACACTTGAGACAATGTCCGCAGCCACTTATCAGGAGACATCTGAAACCCGCCGCGACACCGCACGATTGTTCGATTGCGCGCGGAACACATTAACTTTGGAATACCGCTTTGATTACTCCTATTCTTCTGTGTGGTGGCTCCGGCACACGTCTATGGCCTCTGTCCCGCAAGAGCTACCCCAAGCAATTCACCCAGCTGATCGGCGATTTGAGCTTATTTCAAGCGTCCGTCCAACGCATGCATGGCCCTCAGTTTTCCGCACCTGTTGTGGTGACAGGGGGTGATTTCCGCTTTGTTGTCCGCGAGCAACTGGCTGCCGCTGAAGTTGAGCCGCAAGCGGTTTTGATTGAGCCAGAGGCGCGTAACACGGCACCAGCCATTCTGGCCAGTGCACTGTGGCTGGAGGCACAGACGCCGGGCGCGCTTATGCTGATCGCACCGTCAGATCATGTTATTCCCGACGCGGCGCAGTTTCGTAGCACCGTCACTGCCGCAGCAGATGCCGCACATGCAGGTCAGATCGTCACCTTCGGTATACGGCCAGACCGCCCGGAAACCGGCTATGGCTGGCTGGAGTTGAGCACCGAACCTGGTTCAGGTTTTGCACCGGTACCACAACCGCTCAAGGCCTTTGTCGAAAAACCAGACGCGGCCACAGCCAAGCAGATGTTTGAAGCTGGCAGCTATTTGTGGAATGCTGGCATATTCCTTTTCTCCACAACAACACTGATTGAGGCCTTCGAGGCGCATGATCCGGACATGCTGGCACATGTCCGTGCCGCTGTGGAAAACGCCGAACTGGATCTGAGCTTCACCCGACTTGCCGCTGAGCCCTTTGCCAAGGCCGAAGACATCTCCATTGACTATGCCGTGATGGAGAAAGCGGACAACATGACGGTTGTTCCTTTCAGCGGAGCCTGGTCTGATCTTGGCGACTGGGAAGCGGTGCGCCGCGAGTTGGACGCGGACGAGACCAATAACGCACTTGTCGGCCCCGTCACCGCTCTGGATTGCGCAGGTAGTTTGATCCGCAGCGAAGAGGCCGGGCCACAAGTTGTGGGACTGGGTCTGCGCGATATGTTGGTGGTTGCCACCGGCGATGCCGTGCTTGTGGCAGATCGTGCGCGCGGTCAGCAGGTCAAGGAGGCGGTTGCCGCTCTGAAAGCGAAAAATGTGCCACAAGCGGTGCAATTTCCATGGGACGAACGCCCTTGGGGCCGGTTTGAAACACTCGCATTGGGTGGCCGCTTTCAGGTGAAACGCATCGTGGTCAAGCCTGGCGGCATCTTGTCACTTCAAAGCCATCACCATCGCTCAGAGCATTGGATTGTCGTGGAAGGCACAGCCCGTGTAACGATTGACGACGAAGTCAAACTGGTGACAGAAAACCAATCTGTCTACATCCCACTTGGGGCCGTGCACCGGATGGAGAACCCAGGAAAGGTGCCGATGGTCCTGATCGAGGTTCAGACCGGAGCCTATCTAGGCGAAGATGACATCATTCGGTACGAGGATCTATACGATCGCGGCCAAGGGGCCAAAGGATAGGCACAAAAGCAGCGGCGACCCGAGCAGGGTCGCCGTGCACCAGTAACAAACTGTGCCGTCAGCCTGCCAGGCCGCGCAGGTATTTTCCGTAATCGGTCTTTTTGAAAACATCGGCCTGCTCCAACAGCGCCGCACGGTCGATCCAACCGTTTTCAAAAGCGATCTCTTCGGGGCACCCCACCTGTTGGCCTTGTCGGTCGGAGAGCGTGCGTACAAAATTCCCCGCATCCAATAGGCTGGCGTGTGTGCCTGTATCGAGCCAGGCATATCCACGACCCATTTGGCGCACATTGAGCAACCCATCTGCGAGATAGCTCTCCATCAAAGATGTGATCTCCAGCTCGCCACGTTCGGAGGGCTGCACCGCTCGCGCCCGCTCTGGCGCAGAGCCATCTAGAAAGTAAAGGCCTGTCACTGCATAGCGAGAGGGGGCCACCTCAGGCTTCTCGACGATCTGCCGCACGGTCCCATCAGGAGCAAAATCCACGACACCATAACGCTCAGGGTCACTGACACGGTAGCCAAAGACTGTCCCGCCTGCCTGCTGCTGATCAGCAGCGCGCAATTGATCGGGCAGGCCTTGACCAAAGAAGATATTATCGCCGAGCACCATGGCCGAGGGCGCGCCGTCGAGGAAGGTCTCAGCGAGCAAATAGGCCTGCGCCAGCCCGTCTGGGCTTGGCTGCACCACATATGTCAAGCTAATGCCCCACTGGCTCCCATCGCCAAGCGTACGCTTGAACTGGTCTTGGTCCTGCGGCGTGGTGATCATGCAGATCTCTTTGATACCCGCCAGCATTAAAACTGAGATCGGGTAGTAGATCATGGGCTTGTCGTAGATTGGCAAGAGCTGCTTGGAGACGCCCATGGTGATGGGGTAAAGCCGTGTGCCGGAGCCACCGGCTAGGATGATGCCTTTACGGGTGCTCATTTTGAAATCTCTCCAAGATCAATCAGAATGTCAGTCAGGCCGGCGCGCCAATCGGGACGCGGCATGCCCAGATGAGTTGTCAGGGTGGTGCAGTCCATCCGCGAATTGAGCGGGCGCACGGCCGGCGTTGGATAGGCGCTGGAAGGGATATCTGTCACAGCGCAGTCGATCTTGGCTTGGGCAAAGATTTCGCGCGCGAAACCTGCCCAGCTTACATCTGGTCCGCCGCTGACATGGTAGATACCCGTTTTGCCTTGGGGATCTACCACAAGAGCACGGGCCGCTGCAAAACAGGCATCCGCGAGAGCCGCTGCCGGCGTGGGGCCACCAATCTGGTCCGCCACGATGGTCAGCGCATCACGCTCCCGGCCAAGGCGCAGCATGGTTTTTATAAAGTTGTGCCCATGAGCCGAGACGACCCAAGACGTGCGTAGGATTGCATGCGGGCCGCCCGCTGTGCGCACGCCGTCTTCACCCACCAGCTTGGTGCGGCCGTAGGCTCCTAGAGGTCCGGTTGGATGATCCGGAGTAAAGGGTTGATCGCCAGAGCCATCAAAAACGTAATCGGTGGAGACTTGCACAAAGGGCAACCCACGCCCTGCGGCAGCCTTAGCCATGGCCGCAGGGGTTGTGCCGTTGATCTGCAGCGCCAGTGCCTCTTCCTCTTCAGCCTTGTCCACGGCCGTATAGGCCGCCGCATTGATCACCACATCCGCATCGGTGGTTTCAATGAATCCAGTGCAGCTCTCAGGCCGGGTGAAATCGGCTTCCTCCAGCCCGCGCACATCGAGCGCCACATCGCCAGCACGGCGGATGATCTCCTGGCCAAGCTGCCCAATTTCTCCAAACACCAGAAGCTTCATGCTTTTGTCCCCAGCCGTTCGCCAACACCTTGGCGTTCCAGCAAAGGTCGCCACCAGGCCTCATTGTTGAGATACCAGCGCACTGTACGCTCCAATCCCTCTTCCACCGTCACTGAGGGTCGCCACTCTAACTCCGTCCGGATCCGGGTGGGGTCAATCGCATAGCGCGCATCATGTCCGGGACGGTCCGCCACAAAGGTGATCTGATCGGCATAAGAACCGCTCTCCTTCGGCTGTAAACGGTCAAGGATCGCGCAGAGTGTCTGCACCAGTTCCAGATTGCTGCGCTCGTTTTCCCCACCGATATTATACGTGCGGCCGAGCGCACCAATTCGCAGCACCGTCAGCAGCGCATCGGCGTGATCTTCGACATAGAGCCAGTCGCGAATATTGTCGCCTTTGCCGTAAATCGGTAGGGGTTTGCCGTGGACCGCATTGAGGATCACCACAGGCACCAGTTCCTCTGGGAAATGGTAGGGACCGTAGTTGTTCGAGCAATTGGTCAGCAACACGGGCAGCCCATAAGTCTCAGCCCAGGCGCGTACCAGGTGGTCCGAGCTGGCTTTTGAAGCGGAATAGGGCGAGCGCGGATCATAGGCGGTCTCTTCGGTGAAGAGCACCGCAGGGTCACTCGGCAGAGATCCATAGACCTCGTCTGTAGAGATATGATGGAAACGGAAGGTCTCGGGGCGACCCTGGCCAGTCCAGTACGTGCGCGCCGCCTCCAGCATATTATATGTGCCGGTCACATTCGTCTCGATGAAATCGCCCGGCCCGTCGATCGAGCGATCCACATGGCTTTCAGCGGCAAGGTGCATCACAGCGTCGGGGCGATGCTCGGCAAAGACCGCATCCAGCGCGACACGGTCCCGGATATCGGCCTGCACAAAGGCGTAGTTGGGATCGTCCGCCACGCTTTCAACATTTTCCAAACAGGCCGCATAGGTCAGGGCATCCACATTCACAACGCCATGACCATCAGCAATCGCCTGCCGCACCACCGCAGAGCCAATAAAGCCGGCTCCTCCAGTCACGAGGATCTTCATGCGCTACCTTCCCAAACAAAGGGGCTCTCAAAATTTTTCAAAAAGGGCGCTTGCTCGTCTTTTTCAGACAGCGAAGCAGGTCCGTCCAGGCCCCAGTCGACACCGATATCTGGATCATCAAACCGGATCGCGCCGTCACACTCCGGCGCGTAGTAGTCTGTGCATTTGTAGACCACCTCCGTATCAGGCTCGCGGGTCACAAACCCATGCAGGAAACCCGCTGGCACAAGGAGCTGGCGACCATTTTCAAACGACAGCTCCGCTCCAATCCAACGTCCAAAGGTAGGTGATCCCTTACGAATGTCGACGGCAACGTCGAACAACCGGCCCCGCCCACAGCGCACGAGCTTATCCTGAGCATGTGGCGGCGATTGGAAATGCAGGCCTCGCACAGTACCCGGCGCTGCCGAGAGCGAATGGTTGTCTTGCACAAAGTCGTAGGTCAGCCCATGGGCGGCCATCCGTTCCTTGTTCCAGCTTTCGCAAAAGAAGCCACGTGCATCCCCAAACCGGCGCGGGGTTAGAATAAGAACTCCGGGGAGCGCTGTATGTTCAATGTTCAACATTCTGCAAACTTATATTTAATGAATGATACGTCTGTATTCCGCCAAGGCATGCCATGTGACACCACAGCCTAAAGGCCAGCCGGCAGAGCCGGTAATAGACGGCAGCTCACTGTATGAAAACAGGTAATTTTGCACTGCAGCGCGCGACCTATCGAAGCGCCCCGGCTTGATTGGGCCACAGGTGCTCTCAAAGCAGGCAACCAAGCCCCCAATGAGCAGCTTGAGATGCGTGCCGGGTAAGGACAAATGTCTCAATATTTGCCGTAATATTTGGAATATCCACCGTATTCGTATGCACCGAGCTGTTGTTGATTGATTTGGGTAAGCAAAGTACCAGCCACGGTTCCATTGACAGATCTGAGCTCTTGTACTGTATCGCGTACGATGAGCTTACCAGTCGAGTTCCACTTCACGGCAATCACGCATATATCAGCGTAGGGTGCGATAACACGCGCGTCCGGCACGACCAAAACCGGCGGTGTATCGAGTATGACGTAGTCATATTCCTTGCGCATGCGCTCCAAGAGTTGCTCGAATTTTATCGAGGCCAGCGTATCGGTTGGACTGCCATTGAGCTTAGAGCCGAACAAGATCTCCAGACCATCAAAATCGGTTTTATAGGTATGGGTGCGAATAGGCTCGTTTGTTTGGTCCAACGCCTCGTTGAACCCTGCGCTGTGTTTAACCTGTGGAAAATATTCCCGAATGGAGCGGCGGCGCAAATCAAGATCAACCAACAACGTACGCTTTCCGAGCTTGGCAATGTTTTGCGCCAATGCAATGGACTGCGTGGTTTTACCTTCTCCTGCCAGAGACGACGTGATCATGAAAAGCTTAGAAGATTTTGTATCGCCGACGGCCATCATAGCCGACGTCCGTGCGTTACGGTTGGCCTCGGCACCTGGCGAGGTCGGGTAGTCCCGCAAGAATGGCAGCAGGTTCCGGCGGTGCCCGAGCCGCATCTTTGGAAGTTGGCCAAGCACGGGCAATTGCGTGAAGTTCTGTAAATCCAACGCCGAACGGAAACCGCGCATGCGCAGCGATGCCAGCAGCACGGTGCCGATGCCGAGCATAACCCCAAAAGCAATCGACACAGCCAAAATGAAGGATTTGCGCGGAGACACATACAGACCAGGGATCGCCTCCGAGAGCACCCGACTATCGGCTTGCTGAATACCGCGCAGAACAGTTGTTTCCTTCAGCCGGTTCAGGAAAGTCTCAAATAACGTTCGCGTCGCAAGAGCCTCTCGCTCCATTTGCTGCAGGCGGACGAAGAGATCACTTTGCTCTCCGAATGTGAGCTCTTGCTTGGACACAGAGGCCCGCAAGGCTGCAATGCGGCCTTCTGCGCCGAGCACGGTACGCTCCAACTGCGCGCGCAGCGCATTAAAGTTATTGATCAAGCGGTCTCGCGCCTGCGCATTGTCAGCACGCGCTTGATCGGGCGATTCACCGGCATCCAACCCAATTTCCTGCGCCATAGCAGCCATGTCTTCGCTTTGCTGTATTTGCTCATAGCGCTCGAGTGTGAGGCGGTCTTTTTGCTGCTCCGCAACAGTTTGCTCTAGGAGCTCACGGGCATCACGGAGCTTTTGGCCAAGAATAAACAAGGCCTCTGGATCGGGCAGTTCAATTTGCGCGCGCAGTTCTTTGATACCTGCCTGTTTGGTTTCCCATTCTTCTTGCAGTTCTGCAACGCGCTCAGACAGCCATTTCCCAGCGCTCTCGGTGGCGTCAAAGCGCACCTGTATCTGATCCTGGATGTAGAGCTGGGCAAGGGAGTTTGCGATAAGGGCTGATTTATCGGGATCTGTCGTGGTCACCCGAATTTCAAAAACAAAGGTATTGCGCTGATTGATAACAGAAATGACCCCCTGAACCCGCTCGGTGGTACGGTACAACTCGGTAAGCGCGGAGACGCTGTCATCCCCAGCAATGTCTTCGGCCACATTCGGCAAAACCGTAGCAAGAGCCGAATGCAGCAGCGCCTTAACACGGTCCGACAGGCTCTCAGTTGTGTCCAGCGCACTATTGAACTCTGGATCGGCTGTGAGTTCTAAATCCTGCACAAGCTGGGTGATCAAGCCGCGCGACTTCAAGACGAGCAGTTCTGTATTTATTGCAGAGGTGTCAGACGAAATGCCGGTGACAACTGTTTCAATATCCACGAGATTATCGCCGCTTGTATCAAGCACCAGTGTTGCGGAGGCCATGAACTTTGGAACGGCGCGAACATTGGCTTGGTAAACGCCGCCGATGAGCATCAACAGGGTGCAAAGCAATATGGTCCACTTGCCACGCCAAATGACTGCAATCACATTGGATAAGTCAAAATCGTTTTGTTTTGTTTTGTCTGTAGACATGTTTAATACAGTCTTTCTACACTCTTTAGAAGCCGCACCTTTTTCGTTCTCGTCGCATCTCTGGTATCCAATGACAAGAGCGCATTCGGGTGAGATCAGCAAAGCTGCGTACGCAGGCATACGACATCGTTAACTTACTGTTCATATAGCTGTTTGCGCTGACGCCTGATGCGACACGCAACCGCCCCGCGGTCACGTGCGGTTTCCCAACCTTGTCATCCACCTGTCTTTCCAGCCACCTGTCAGCGGTTGCTGGCCATGACAAAAAGAGGCCACAATGGATATTTTCAATCCCAACATCTTGCTGGCTGGTCTGGACATGTCTGCACCAGAACTGGTTTCCGCAACGTGCTATGTTTATTTAAGCGACAAGGCGACACTGGCCCCTCTGTATGCAGACCCTGATCTGACAACAACCATAGCCAATCCAGTGGAGCTTGGTGCGAACTCCAAACTGCCGTTGGTCTACTTGGCCTCAGGGCACTATCGAACCGAGCTTATCTCCGGACGAACTGGCGATACTCTCGCATCTCTAACGTTCCGGTCGCATACAACAATCGGCTCAACATTCCGGATGCAATTTTCAACGGTGCACGCCTTACTCAACGATACAACCCTGTCCTATAGCGCAGGTACCGACGCCATTCCTGTCACACCCGGAGACCTCATCACAGAGGCTGAAATCAACACCGTATATGAAGTGATCGATGCCACAGCCCCCACGCCGCATCTCATCACCGAGAATGGCGTGAAACTTGCCGTTAAGCCCAATCAGGAAAGTGCCCTGAACATTAAGAGCTTTGGCGCGACCGGAGACGGCACAACAGACGACACATTTGCGATTCAAACGGCAATCGATACTGCAGCTCAGCTGGCTCAAAACAACCGGATGCTCTCCGTAATTGTCCCGTGTGGGCTATATCGGCACAATGAACTTATCGTACGCGGCGGCGTTGAACTCCGTGGTAAAGGGGGCGTTCTGAAGTTGCTCGATAACATCGCGACTGACACGCAGACTTCATATTTTCCCATGCAAGACGACAATGACGGGCGCGCAGGCTTTGTCGATTTGATACTGGATGGCAACAGTGAAAATAACACCGATTTTCTTGTATGTGATTGTCTGACACTCTCCGGGCGATACTCATATGCAGAAAACATCGAAATTCGAAACGCCCCTGACAGCGGCGTCATGTTTTCTGACGCTGAAGGCGCTTGGCTCGACAGTATCCGCGTCATTGGTGCACGCGATGTTGGTATTTACGTCAACGGATCCGAGGGTACTATAGATGGCGCTGGCGGCCGTATTGGGCGCGTGTGGGTCTATGACTGCAACATAACTGGTGTTGCCTTTAAACGCACAAGCAGCCGACTTCAGATCGATAGTATCTATGCCGAAAACTGCGGAAACGCTGTTTCTTTCGAGGATTTTGGCACCAATGCTGGTGGCGCTCCAAGCGAACTCATTATCAATGCCATTCAGGCCTTCAATATCGGCTTTAATCAGCGAAGCTACAATGCTGCAGAAACGCTTATCACCATGAACGCCGCGGCCAACATCTCGGTGGGCAGTCTGATTGGGCGCAACATATCCGGAACGGGCATCAACATAAACGGGTGCAAGAATATTAGTTTCTGCTCCATCGACATAACCGGGTACACGACCGATCCATTGCTTGAAGGGGATGGCAACACCGGAGTGGTCATAGGCGAGCGTAATGGTGTAACCTCAAGCGGCATCACCATTTTAGGTGGGCAACTCCAGGGCTTTGCGCAAGACGGACTATGGATACGCGACTGCCGTGACAGCACACTTTCGTTTACAAATGTAGGCGCTGAAAAAAATGGGCTTCGGATCGGTGACACCGTTTCAAGGGTAACAGTAAATGGGTTGTACCAGGGCCAGACCGGTGACTTGAGCCGCAGCGTCGCGGCAACAAATACCGATCTGTCAAAGTGTATTTTTGAGGACCGCACCGGAGTGATCGAACAACACGGAGGTCAACGTTCAACCGCCGTAATATCTCCGATTGGCATCATTACTCCTTGGTATGTTGGCCAACTCTGCGACATCACAACACAGAGTCAACGCTTCATCGCAACCGGCTTGAGTAACACTGACTGGGAAGCGCTTTCCGAGCCGTATTATACGACTGAAGCAAACATTACAAACTTGACACATGCTGTAAATACACAGGGCAAATATCTTGGCCGCGTTGTCTGGGACATCACGAATTCACGTATGCTACGTGCGGCAGGGCAAAACCCAAACAACGGTTGGCACGCCCTGAATGATGGCACTTTGGTTCTGCCAAATTAATATACTGACGTAGACACGCAGACAGGACGCGCACATTCCCAAGTGGGTGCCCTGTTTTGTGACAGGGCTACCCTCTTGAAAACAGGGCCCCTGTAATTCTAGGGCTGGAATCCGTGGCTCAGAACTATTCCACCGGCGGGGCTTTGTTGCACAAATCGGTTGAAGGGATTCACTGTATGAATCCAGTGTGATAGCTGAAGGCCATGAGCAGTTGGGCCCCTACGAAGTACAAGACCAAGAATTGGTCGTCTTACAATGACAGTTTGAAGCAGCGCGGATCCTTATCGATCTGGTTTGATCCAGAGATGGTTTGGACACCACCGCCAAGTGGTAAGCGCGGTCGGCAACAGCAGTTCAGTGATGCTGCCATTCAGACTTG
>SPJK01054309.1_pt1 | contig 13935 bp, 16 predicted proteins | sample 3741771 | NCBI WGS metagenome assembly SPJK01 (sample SAMN10925997, study PRJNA522277) | cold seep metagenome | isolation source: Elba SIP-enriched marine methane seep metagenome, extraction at timepoint T2 | place: Italy: coast of Elba, Mediterranean Sea | reverse complement strand
CATAATGATCTTCCTTTTCTGGATTAGTTTTTTAATTCAATAACAACGGCATCAATATGGTTTTTTTTCAGGCGACGTTTGATTACAGTCACGCTTTTTGCTTGCTTATAGGGTCCAATTTTAACCCTGTTCCAGGTAACGTTGCCAATCCTGGCCTTTTCAATTTTTGATTCAACACCCATGAAAGCCAGTTCAGCCCTTAATTTATCTGCTTCTGCATAATTCTTAAAGGAACCCGCCTGTATGACGTATTGACTGGGTTTAACTTTGCCGAAGTCTGATTCACGACTGCGCATGTTAATTTCATGATCCGGAACGACAACTTCTTTCTCAGGCAGAATGGTATAAAAATCATAGTGGGTTTCGGTTTTTGCTTGTTCAGCCTTATCAACCTTAACCCGGTTCTTTGATTTTTCAGGCAACGGCTTTACCATTTTCTGTTCAGTAGGCGTCGTTTTTAAAAAGTACAGAAATCCTGAGAAAGCGATAAAAATTAAAATAATAAGAAACCATTTCCACCAACTGACTCGTGCAGGTGGTGGTGCTGGTTTTTTTCTTTGGTTTGCACGGTGTTTATAATCTCTAGCCATTACATTGTTTCAGGCGTACTAATATTTAACAGGACCAGACCATTTGATAGCACCTGTCTGATGGCTGAGATAAGGTTTAATCGGGCGTTACACAAGTCCTGATTATCAACCAGGAACTGATGTGCGTTGTAGTAGGCATGAAATTGATTGGCCAATTCACGTAAAAACTGAATTAATTGGTGAGGTTCATGATAAGCCGCAGACTTCTCAATAACTTCTGGAAATTTGGCCAGGCTATCGAGAATGTTTTTTTCATGGGTTTCAGTTAATAAATTCAGATGTTTCATACCTTGATTCTGATTCCAATTGAGACCTTTATCATTTAACTGACGGAATACACTACAAATTCTGGCATGTGCATATTGAACATAATAGACTGGGTTTTCGTTGGTTTTTGAGGTTGCCAGTTCCAGGTCAAAATCCATATGCTGTTCAGATTTACGCATGACGTAAAAAAAACGGGCGGCATCTTTACCCACTTCTTCACGTAGTTCTCTTAATGTGACAAATTCCCCGGCTCGGGTAGACATCGGCACTTTATCCTTGCCCCGATAAAGTATTGCAAACTGAACCAGCAAAACCTTTAAGCGTTTTTCATCTGCCCCCAGCGCGGTCATCGCTGCTTTTAATCTGGGAATATATCCATGATGGTCAGATCCCCAGATATTGATAATTTGCTCAAAGCCACGGTCCAGCTTGTTCATGTGGTAAGCAATATCTGAAGCAAAATAAGTCGTCTGGCCATTTTCTCTAATTACAACCCGGTCTTTTTCATCACCAAGCTGACTGGATGAAAACCAGGTGGCTCCATCTTTTACATAAAGGTAGCCAGATTCTTGCAATCGTTCAAGTGCTGCAGAAACCGCCCCTTCCTGCATCAGCTTACGTTCTGAAAACCATTCCTGAAAGCTGACACCAAATTCTTCCAGGTCTTCTTTTATATCAGCCAGAATGACGTTAAGTCCTTGCTGAAAAACAATTTCATAGTGATCAGATAGCAGAGATTTGCATTGATTTATCAAGGCATCAATGTGTTCTTCCTTATCACCACCATCAGGTTCATCTGCTGGGATGTCATGGAATACCTGTTTAGCCGGTTTATGGTAACGTTTGCCTTCTACATCAAACAGTATTTTAGCGATGTCTTTAACATAATCACCTCGATAGCCATTACTGGGGAATAGGATAGATTCCTCACATAATTCCAAGTATCGGAGCCAAACACTGGTTGCCAGAATATCCATTTGTCTGCCTGCATCATTGACATAGTATTCTGTATGAACATCATAGCCGACTGCAGAAAGCAGACTAGCAACAGCTGAGCCATAAGCAGCTCCTCTACCATGTCCAACGTGTAAAGGCCCAGTCGGGTTGGCGGATACAAATTCCAGCTGAATTTTTTTTCCAGCACCTGATTGACTTAATCCAAAGTCGGCCTGCTGGGAATGAATCTGTTGAAGGACTTGAAATTGTGTGCTTTCATCCAGAAAAAAATTGATAAACCCGGGGCCTGCAATTTCAATTTTAGAGATAGCTGGGTCATTTTGCAGGTTGTCAATAATTGTTTCTGCCAGAAGACGAGGATTGGTTTTGGCGGCTTTAGCCAAAACCATGGCCAGGTTTGTGGCAAAGTCACCATTGTTTTTGTCTTTGGTGCGTTCAATCAGGATTTGAACGGAGGCATCTTTATCAAGGATAGCTTTTTTTTTTAAGGATTCTATTGCTTCCGAAAGCAAAGTTTCCAGTTTTTGTTTCATATTGGATAATGCTGGTCTATTCAAACCTTATATTATCCATGAAAATTGAATGATAATCCTGTTATTTTATTCACAAAGCAGGCCAGGCTTATGAATTAAAGCTGTTTGGTTAATTTGATATTCCCTATGAAGCATTCATTTTAAACTCAAAAAATAAACAGCTCACTTCAATGAAGGTATAGGGAGTACTGTTCTCTCCGTTACCTTCTATGAACTTTGAATTTAAAGTGCATAAGGGTGTTGTTTAAACGCCTGCCATTGAGTCATTGTCTCACCATCAATTGTTGTTACGCGTGTTGAGTGGTTATCCGCTTCAATATCTATAATTTCCGGTAATTCCTGAATCATTGCCCAGTTTCCTTTTTCTTTTGTGTTTTTGACCCATACTTCACCGCTGTCGGTTAATAATAGTTGAATGTGTTGATTGCCAGTGATTTTAATTACGGCATCAACCGTTAATATGTTACGTACTTCATCGATGATTGAATAATTGATAACACTGCCATCCAGAACGGTTACTGTAATTTCTGAACCACTGATACCATAGATTTCTACATCGCTGAATATACGTTTGAATGTATCCTCATCGTGTTTTTTTAGCCACAAATCACCGATGCCGGTATAGACGATAATACCAAATTCTGTATTCTTGACGGATACTGCATCAATAAACTGACCTATCTCGGTTCTTTCTTTTTGGCTGGATGCGCCGTTTATAAACAAGTCTATTTCATTCAGATAGACCTGACCGTCTTCGATTAATGCTGTTTTGTAACGATCCAGATTCATACCTGTTGCGTAAACAGGATTTGCAATGATTAATGCGAAAAGCGTGATGATGTTCAGGGAAATTTTCATGGTCCAGCCTCCTCCGCGCCACGTGTTGTCCCGAGTTCCTGTCGAGTACAACCAGACGATTTAATGTGTTTCTTTGCTTTATGCTTCCTGCTTGCTTGGGTATAATTATAAGCGTTTCTGCTATTTTTGCTATGACATGCAGAAAAGTTTGTGACCCAGTACCGATAGAGATATACCTAATGTGATTGTGATAACATTTTGCCTAATTACTATGTGACTTAGCACGAATTTTTTGAATAGGATGAAGTCAGGTACTGACTGAACCCTGGTTTGACTGACTTTTAAATTCGAAATTTGTCCAGAGGGTGTAAAGCAAACTTTTATAAAACTAAAACTAAAACTAAAACTAAAACTAAAACTAAAACTATGTTTGTAAGTATTTAAAAAAGCAATCTATTACCATGCTTTTTATCAGCATCCTGGACAGTATATGACTGGAAAAAATAGTTTGGCTAGCTGGAACTGGCCAGCTCAAATGGATCTGTGTAAATATCCTGGATTGAGGCACCTTTGAGAAAGGCATCTGTTTTAGTTTGGCTGATCATGTCCGGATGTCCGCAGAGGTAAACCCGCCAGGATTTGAGTTCTGGATGTTTCTCTAAGGCAATGTTATTGGCACGCCCTTGAGAAAAGCCTTCAGGAACAGATCCACTCGATATACAAGGGGTATAATGAAAATTATTATGCAAATCAGCCAAATTGCACATTTCATCCATATAATACAGATCTTCCAGTTTGCTGGATCCATGGTATAAATAAATTTGGCCCTGATGTTTTTGTTGTAATGCATCTTTTACGATGCCAACCAGAGGTGCTAAACCGGTTCCAGTACCGACCAACAAAATATTTTGCTCGGAATTATTGCTTAAATAAAAGCAATGACCCAAGGCTTCAGAGATGCGTATGCTATCGCCAGGGTTTAGATGCTCATTCGCCCAGGTACTGAATTGACCTCCTTCCAAACGCCGTATATGTAGTTCTATAGATTGATCAGAACCAGGAATACTGGCAATTGAATAACTGCGGGTAAGGCCATCGTCTCTTTGCAGGTTTACAAATTGACCTGCTTTAAAAGCGAATGAATCTGGCGTTTGCAATACAATTTTATGTGTATTTCGATTTAATGCCTCATTGCTGATGATTGTTGCTTCAGAATATAAGTGTTCACTATCAGGTAAAGCAATTTTCATAGCCTGCTCTGCAATGCATTGGCAGGCCAGAAAGTAGTTTTGGCTTATTTGAGTGTCTTTCAATCCGTTTTGAGACAGTGGGTTGGGGGAGATGTCCAGACTTTTTAGCATGCAACTTTGGCATGCACCCTTTTTGCATCCATAGGGGACATTAAGCCCATGCCTTAACAAGGCATCCAGTACCGTTTCGTTTTCTTCCGTAGAAAAAACCTGATTATCTATTGTTAAGTCCGTCATGATTGCATTTAAAGTGGCTCTTGTGTGAGTCTGCACGATCTGGCAGATGTATTATTCTGTTATGATAAATGCGCTTGATGAAAGGTCGGATTTATTTTCCTAATACATCATTGCGAGCACCTTCGGCGATTGCAGCAGCTTCCTGTATTAATTCGGCTGGTACATTCAGTTCTGTCAAGGTGGCTCCCAGGTTTTCCATAACAGCATCGAAGTGATCATCATTAAGGCCCATCTTAACTAAATGGGCATGTCCGCTTCTTAGATCTTTTCCGGTATAGTTGTTTGGTCCACCAAATGCCAGCGTAAAAAAAGCTTTTTGTTTAGCAATTTGAGATTCCATGTCAGTGCTATCAAAGAATCGATTGATACGATGGTCATTCAACACCTTTCTATAGAATAATTCAACGGCTGCATTAACTGCGGCTTCGCCACCTATACGGTCATACAAAGATTCGCTCATGTTGTTTTCCTATGATATTGTTAATTGAGATGTCAGGATATCAAATATAAAACATATAAACAACATAAATATGTTAAAACGTTGGTTGGAGTATTTCAGCAGAGCATTGCTTTTTCAGAATAGATCTCACGATCAAATGGGCAATATTCAGATCAAAGCTGTTCTTTCACTTTAAGGTAGAGTTCATAATAATTGTCTAAAAGGTTACTATCCAGATTAACAGGGCAGGAATTAAAAAAGGTTTTCTGTATGGATTCGGGGCCATCTGGCAGACTGAACATCCATTCTGAGATGATCACAGCCTGAGTTGCTATACCTTCAGAAGATAACATTTCATAGTTGTCAGCATGATGTAACTTGATGGCGGTAATAACTTCATCGGGAAGTCCCCATAGCATTAAAATTTGTGCGGCCAGTTCTGAGTGATTAAATCCAAAGAATTTTTTTTCGTATTGGATCAGCTCAGATTCGATGCCACCTGTTTGCTGAATGATTGTTTGGTATTCTTCAGAATGATTGCTGATAAAAACCAAACGACCCAGGTCATGAAGTAGTCCGGCAATGCTACTGATTTCAACCAGTTCTCTGGGGGCACCCGCCTCCAAAGCGATAGACTTCGCCATTAATGCGACCCCTAGTCCATGTTTCCACAAGCGTTCAAAATCTTTACCTGTAAGGGGAAGGCTGTTAAATACATGAGTCGCTACGATTAATCCTAATAATGTTTCAGTACCTAGTAGCGATATGGCTTGTTTAAGATCAGCGATTTTTCTGGGTATAGAAAAAAAACCCGAGTTGGCAACTTGCAGTAAACGTGCAGATAAGACATGATCTTTGTTAATTAACTGACTTAATTGATAGGCGTTACAATCGGGTTGCGTGATAGCCTCTCGAATTTGAAAGTAGATTTTAGGCGGGCTGGGTAAAGATTCCAGATTACTGAATATTTTCCCCAGTGCAGGTGACTGGGAGATAGATTCAGCACATTTCATGCTATTAAGTGCAGTGTTGCTGATTAAATTGTATGAGGCGGATAAAGCCAGTGTCTGGTGTGCAAATTTCAGGTCATTAGAAATCGTTTCAACGGTATCTTCAGGCAGTAAACTGATAATAAGCAGGCTCTGATATTTTCGTCTGATTTTAAGGCAGAATTCTGTTTTTTCATCCTGATGCTTTTCAAAGTTAACCAGAACCAGGCCAAAAGGGTTTGCTTCAATCTGTTTTAATGCTGTCTCACTTTTGCGATGGTAATTATGAACCAGATTTAATTGTTCGAATTCATCCGTATCCAGCCAATGTTTGACTTCATGACCAACTGTTTCAAGACAATAAAGTGTGCAATTCATGAATGCGTATCCGATCTATGTCTGGCCTTTTAGCAGGCCGGATTTTATAGGGATGTTGGGCAGGCTCGTATAGTGAATCAAATTGGCTCTATAGTTCAGAAAAAGCCATGCTCTTATTCGAGCCAGGATACCCAGATAATCAGAGTATAGAAGAATGCAGAGAAATTGCATGAGAAGACGATGTTTATTTAAGCCAGGAGTTCAGTGCGTTCCATTAACCAGTAGATGGCAATAGCGGCAATTAATATTGACAGGGGATTGACCAGCCAAGGTTTATACCAGTCTTTTTTCATAGCCCAGCCAAACAGAAGATAAGCCATAATGATCACGGTGACTTGCCCAGTTTCAACGCCGATATTAAAGGCGATCAAGCTTAAAATAAACTGGTTTTCAACCAGGCCTATTTCGCCTAAAACACTGGCAAAACCTAAGCCGTGCAACAAGCCAAACAAAATAATCAAGAAACTGCGGAACAGGTTAAGCTGAGTGATGAAAAGGTTTTCGATTGCAACATAGATAATTGAGAAAGCAATCAATGGTTCGACCCAAATTGCAGGAACCTGGACTATTTCAAGAATACTCAGAGCCAGTGTAACGCTATGAGCAAGGGTAAAAAAAGTGACTTGCCAGAGCAAGGTGGAAAATTTTCGGCAGAGTAGAAATAAACCCAGAATAAAAAGAATATGATCCAGTCCTTTTGGAATAATATGATCAAAACCGATTAATATATAATCGTAGGCTGTTTCGTACCAGAGTTTGGCTTCAACGTTATCGGTGCTGAGTCGGGGTGAGACTTTGCCATTCACAACATATTCGGCTTGAATGATTTTTTTTGAATCAAAATCTTTGAGTCGTATAACGCTGTTTCCGATGCCTGAGTCAGTTTTCCAGATGAAGTGACGACTGCCTCTGGGTATGTCTATGCGCAGACTCAAATTAGAAATTCTGGCAAGTGATAAATTATTTTCAAGCGGAATATAAACCTGAACAAATGTCAGCGGTAGAACAGTCTGTCCATTTGATAGCTGAAAACGCTGTAATACCAGCGACTGAACCTTTATGAACTCTTTTTCCAGCAGTTCAGGCGATAAAGCTCTCAGCTGGTCGTATTGTTTTGCTTGCGGGCTTTCAGATGTGTCAACATGTTCACTGCCTATCCCGGTCATTGCTGCTTCCAGATTCAGACTGATTTCTAATAATGCTTCACCTGGCTGGGTAAATTCCAGTGTGGCGATCGCCGGTCGAATCTCATGGGCAAAGACCGAAGGAAAATGCACGAACAGAATGATGAGTAGTAAATGCTGAAATAGACGAAACATGGTTCCAAGGAAAATAAATGAATAATTGCAAAATTATACCTTATCCCATTTCTGAATCTTTGCTTGAGATTAGACAAAGCCTGTTACAGGCCAGGCAGCAGTTGACAACCATCATTTTTTGTCTGCTGATAGTGTATTCACAAAATAATCAGGCGCATGAGTTTTGGCTGGAGCCTTACCAGTATCAATTAGATGAAAGTTCTGATATAGAGATTATGTTTTTGGTTGGAGAAATGTTTCAAGGTATGGAGTTACCCTATTTAAGTCACCAGACCGAACAGCTTGAATTATCCATCGCTGGCTCAAGTCGTTTGATTTCCAGTATGGAAGGTGATATCCCGGCGGTGAAACTGCAAACCACGGAATCCGGCTTGTATCAGGTGTATTACCGCTCTGGTAGTCAAATTGTCAGCTATCATAATTGGGACGAGTTTCTTCGGTTTCTGGAATATGAAGGTTTGCAGCCGTATGCCGCACTTCATCGTGCAAGAGGCTTGTCCCTGCAAAATTTTAAGGAACGCTATTACCGTCATGCCAAAACTCTGATTCAGGTCGGAAAAATTGTAACGACGGAAATGAGCCAAAATGCCCGTTTGCCTTACGAAATGCAATTATCAGAAAATCCTTATCAACCGGGGCTGGAAAGCTTGGAGATACAATTGCTACAGGATGGGCAGATGTTAGAAAATCAGCAAATAGCCATTTTTGAATATAAGAACAGTGTGAAACGTAGACTAAAAACAACCGATTTACTCGGTAAAATCAGGCTGGAAATTCAACCGGGTTCAGTCTATTTACTTAATTCGGTTGTGATTAAAGCCGTTGAACGTTCAGAGATCGTATGGGAGACCCATTGGGTTTCTTTGACTTTTGCCACGCCTGAAATGGAATAGACTTGAAAAAAGACAAACTGCACGCATATTTGTAGTAACAGTGACTGATAGTACTGTTGATTATGCATGAACAGGTTGTTGGCCTGAACACAGGCAATTACCTTTCATGATGACTTACATATTGCTTAACTTATGAGGATATGACTATGACTACATTTGATTTTTCACCTTTATACCGTTCATCTATTGGCTTTGATCGTCTGGCATCCATGATTGATGCTGCGTCACGCGGAGATCATGCCCAGTCCAGTTACCCACCTTACAATATAGAACGGGTAGATGAAGATAATTATTCGATAACGATGGCTGTGGCAGGGTTTTCAGCAAAAGACCTGGAGATTGAGTCGAAAAGTAATCAGTTAACGATTAAAGGTAAACGTCTGCAAGATAATCCCGAATCAACGCAATATCTGCATCAGGGTATTGCGCAAAGACCATTTGAACACCGTTTTCAACTCGCTGACTTTGTTATCGTGCAAGGCGCAGAACTGGAAAATGGCTTGTTAAAAGTCAATTTGCACAGGGAGTTACCTGAAGCAATGAAAACACGTACCATAGCGATTGATACGGTTTCATCCAGATCAAGAATCTCAGAGGGTCAGGCGGCTTAAATGACATCGCCGGGTCAGGTGGGGGCGGGATGTGCAAGCATCCCGGCCTGAAGTTCATTGCCCCCCTTCAAAATCACGTTGCCTCCAGGCTTCATAGCTTATGATGGCCACTGTGTTTGACAGATTCATGCTTCGATTGTTTTCGTGCATGGGTATGCGCAATTGATGATCACTGGCAATATTTCCCTGAATTGACGCGGGGAGACCCGAAGTTTCAGAACCAAATAAAAATACATCCCCGGCCTGGTAACTGACCTGATGGTAATAGCGTTTACCTTTCGTGGTGATGGCAAACAATCTCTCAGGTTTAAGGCAGTCTATAAAAGATGCATAGTCAGCATGGGTTTGGACATTTGCCATGTCCAGATAATCCAGACCCGAACGGCGCAGGTTTTTTTCAGCTAAATCAAAGCCTAAAGGTTCAATCAGGTGTAAGTAGCAGTTATTATTGGCCACCAGGCGAATAATATTACCTGTGTTTTGAGGAATACGGGGTTCAAATAAAACGATATGGAACATGAGATGTTGTGCTTACAGGATAGGTGGTAAAGTCTCTTCGTTGAAATCAAAGGATGAGTTAAACGCAGAAATTCTACCAGCACCAAAGACCAGACACCGGAAAATTTCACCAAAGTCGTTTTAAGTGTTGAGAAAACCTGAGCCGAATTTAATCTGAAAAGTTAACATGGCCCTATACAAAACCCAGGTTGCTTCCATTTTGTCTCTCAAAGCGTGGCGTCAATACGCCCGTGTAGCCTGAGTGACTAACCCCTGCTGTCAACAGCCTTGAGAAACAAAACGGAAACAACGTATAACCTGTGGTTTGTATAGAGTCATGAAAGCTAATTTCAGGCAGTTTCATTGGCCGTGTCATCTTCTAGCAGCTCGCCAGAAACACTTTCTTTCTCATTTTTCGCCATCACTTCCAGCTGTGCTTGCTCAACCTTATGGAATAGTTCTTCCTGCGGATAGAAAATTTCACAGATGATAACAGGTATTAAAACCAGCATTAAAAATGCAATCGGATTAAATGCCGGACTGATAAAATCTGCAATCCAGAATGCTCCCAGGCTGCCCAGTAGAATAGTAAGTGGATTTGGAAGTTTAATCATGTTCATGGTTATTCTAGCGGCAGCAACTAAAAAATCTTAAACCGTAAATTTCAGATGGCAGTTAACATTTTTAACTGAAGAAATTGTTCCAAGGCTTATAGGGTATTTCTTGGCCTTTATTAAAGAGTGATGATTGAATTAGATTTAAAATTCACCCAGACCTGCTCGTGCAATGAGAGTTTTAATTCCTTAAAGGCTGCATTAGTGATAAAGACATGAAATTGTTCACCCGCATGAATGGTTAAGCGAATATTATTTGAATAGGTAGCCATGCTGATGACCGGCCCCTGAAACTGATTGCGCATACTAGAATTGAGCTTGTGTCTGGATATAACGATTTCATGGGGATTGATAGAGGCATGCAAGTGGGCTGGATTGAATTCTGCCAGTTGTAGTTTGATGATTCCTGTATTAAAAATAGTGTTTGAAATATGTCCTTGAAATAAGTTAATTAAAGGACTTTCTACCTGCTTGCCATTGATCAGAGATATGCTGTGGTCAGCAATGGCCAGGCCTTGTAATCGGTCATGAGTGCTGAAAATTAAGGTATTATGCTGTTGTTGGCTATAATCTTTGATAAAGTTTTCCAGATGATTCGCTGCCTGAATATCCAGATAACTGAATGGCTCATCCATGAGCAGAACTTTAGGTTGAGTAATCAAGGCTCTTGCTAATGCCACTTTTTGTAATTCTCCACCTGAAAGCGCTTTAGCTGACTGGATTTTTAGCGGTTGAATATTCAATTGTTCTAAAACCTGAGCAATACGCTGGCTACGTTCATTGGCTTTTATTTGTTGAAAACGTAATGTCAGATCCAGATTGTGCTCAACACTTCCACGTAACAAATATGGATTTTGCGGTACAAAGGCTATCTGATTGCGAAACTCTGCCATGTGTCGTTCAGTGACTTGATTTGAGAAAAAGTATGATGTGCCTTGATGCGGGTAAAAAAGAAACGCCAGTAAATGCAGCAAGGTACTTTTACCACAACCATTTGGGCCGATTAAAGCCGTGGTTTTAGCTGAGTCGATAGTTAAATTTTCTATCTCAAGCAAGAAATTAGAGTGATAGCTAAATTGAATCTGATTGAATGAATAGGCTTCAGGCATAGACAGAAAAAGGCTCGGTGAGTAAACAATGTGTTTTGGCTTGTAAAATCATAACAGTATGACTTTAATCAGCAACAGGAATATCATTCGATACCATCTGTTTTTTGCAAAAGCTAGACAAATGGCATATAGGATATAGTTGAAAACTTAAACCGTATTGAAATGGGAGATTCTGGATAGGGAAATATCCTTAATTCGTCTGTTGATCGCAGCATGATATTTAATCTGTCTGAAATAAATTAATCCGGTTATAAGCATGCAAAAACAGTCAGGCATATGATCAGCTATATCACCTAAAAAAAATGATGTTATTTACACTATATAACATAGTTTAATTAATCCTTGGATTAATATTTTGTAGTTTAATTAATAAATCAAGCAGTTAAAATTTGGCATTTTTTATGCGTGTAATTATGTATTACTCATAAAAAAGGCGAACAAGATGACTGATGAAATGATGCTGGCGGATGTAACAGATGTGAAATCAGAAAAAAAAGGTAATACTGCTTTGATCGTGGGTACCGGCCTTGCAGTCGCTTCAATGATAGTGGTACCGGCTGTCGCAATGCGCTTGGGGTTGGGGGCTAGTTTGACCGGCGCATTGCGTATAGCCTTGATGAAAGCATCAAGCCGCGTCACTTATGGTGATCGAGATGAGTCGGGGGCCTCATCCTCTGGTTTTAGTTGTCATTAACCTGGATAGTTCATGATGATGCTTAATATTTTGAACTAAACTTCGCACGGCCACGATTACGGTTTTCTATCGGCTGTTTTTGGCCGATAGCGGCGTTGCTGAAACAGTTACATAACTTGCTATGCGCTTATTTCAGCGTCTCGGTAATTGCTTCTGCATCCTTGCAGTCGTTGCTCTCGGCCAAAAGTACCGCGCTATAAGTTCCTCATCCGTAACTGCACGAAGTATAAACCGAATATTCAAAAGCTTACCTGATGTTTTTCTGTCGGTTGAAAAATACAGTGTCTTCATGAGTTATCTTGGTTAAGAGCGGCCATATGAGTTATACCCCAATAAAAATATGTTATACTGGAATTTTTTTAATTAATTACTACTGATTAATGAGCGAGAAAAAAGAAACTTGCGATCTTTGTGGTCTGGCCGTAGAAGTCGACAGTTTTAAACTGGTAACAGCAGAAGGAGAGAAAAAATTTTGCTGTGAAGGTTGTAAAGGGATTTTTCAGATGTTACATGGAGAACAGCCAGTTTCGGGTTCTTCAGACGAAGAATGAGCTAATCAGAAATAATATTTGAGGTCGTACTATGAAGTGTATGAATCATGCCGCACACGCTATGGGCGAATCCATGACGACAGCAACGGCAAAATCCGGAGGAAAGCTTATGAGTAAATTAACCAGGCATCCGGTCGTGATGGTCGGTTTGGGTTTGGCGGCAGGCTATGTAGTCTACAAATATAGAAAAGAAATTATTTCCGGTGTGAGTCACGCAGGGAATGCCAGCAAGGATTTTGTGTTACAGCAAAAAGAAAACCTGGAAGATATTGTTGCAGAGGCAAAAGAAGAAAAAAACTAATCCGGTATTTCAAACTTAATTCAAATTAAACGGTCAATACAAACGCTGAATTTTGTGTTTTGTTGTCCGTTTTTTTTTGACAAAGACAAGCCTGTTTAACTTGAAGCTAATACTGTTCTGTAAAACAGAAGATAGCATGTGGTTTTTTTATAGTTCAAACATTCTCAATATTTTTAATCGCCCCGATGAAATATCCGGGTTAAGTATTTGCTCTTGTTATGCATAGCAATACAGACTCTTTGCTTGTAATCAACCTAATATGAGTATACTGAAAAATATCACCCTGAGGTATCAAAGCCAGGGGCATGTGCGTTTTCAAATTCCCGAAATTTTAACCGATCCAGCGGTTCAAAAGCTTTTAATGGAAAGAATTTTGAAGCTTGAAGGTGTTTATCGAATACGTATTTATGCTAAACAGCAAAAATTATCTATTCAATATCAGCATCAGTTGTTGGAGTTTAAAGCGTTAGCGGGTCATTTATACCAGATCATTCAAGAGCTTGATGAACAAGGCTTACTGGTTCCATCAGTTGTCGAACAGGTTCAGACCAGAAAATCGGCTGGCAAAGGTTTTAAAGATAAACTAAAAGACTTGAAAGCAGCGCGCTGGGTCAATGATAAATATTCAGATGTTCAGGAAACCGTTCAGGCTGCAAAAGTTGTCACTCGAATTGGTTTAAAAAAACCTAAAGCCTTTATCAAGGATCCTGAAAAAGCCTTGATTGATTTTCTGAATGATATTCTGGTTTTATACCTGATTAAAATTCATTGGACAAGAATCACTCAGGACTGGTTACCCAAACCTTGGGTACACCGATATGAATGGACGGCTGTCTTTTATCTCTTTTATTTGTTGATGCGTTCACGAAAACCTAAATAAGAGCGTTTTATCGCTGCTTCGGTTTTT
>SPJK01042826.1_pt1 | contig 13936 bp, 9 predicted proteins | sample 3741771 | NCBI WGS metagenome assembly SPJK01 (sample SAMN10925997, study PRJNA522277) | cold seep metagenome | isolation source: Elba SIP-enriched marine methane seep metagenome, extraction at timepoint T2 | place: Italy: coast of Elba, Mediterranean Sea | reverse complement strand
TCATCAAGATGCCGAAAGCAGTAGGTATTGGTTTGCTCTGCCAGTTTACGATTATGCCCATCATTGGGGTTAGCCTGGCTATGCTCTTTGGCTTCCCGCCGGAGATTGCTGCTGGTATCGTTCTGGTCGGTGCTTCTCCAAGTGGCTTAGCCTCTAATGTGATGTCCTATATAGCCAAAGCCAATTTAGCGTTGTCGGTCACGATGACGGCCTGTGCTACTTTGCTGGCGCCGATCATGACGCCTTTCCTGATGCAACAGTTAGCCGGTCAATTCGTACCTATCGATTTCTGGGCAATGGTATGGAGCATCACCAAGATCGTGATCCTTCCTATTGTGGCGGGTTTGGTCTTCAACTACTTCTTCCACGGCAAGGCCAAGTGGCTCGACCGGGCAATGCCACTGGTATCGATGGCAGGTATTGCCTTCATTATCACCATTATCACGGCTGCTGGCCGCGACAGCCTTCTGACGATTGGCCTGGCCTTGGTGGCTGTGGCCATTATTCACAATCTACTAGGCTATACACTAGGTTATTGGGCCTGCCGAATCTTCAAAATGCCAGAGCGGGATTGCCGAACTATCGCCTTGGAAGTCGGAATGCAAAACAGTGGGTTGGCATCGGGTATCGCCCTTGAAATGGGAAAGGTTGCCACTGTCGGTTTAGCTCCAGCGATCTTCGGGCCTTGGATGAATATCTCGGGCTCTTCCCTGGCTACCTGGTGGCGCGATAAGTCGACAAGCGACTAGTTCTGACTAGTACGCTATCATGAAAATAGAGAGAACACAGAGACTCATCCAATAAAATCTCTGTGTTCTCTCTATACTCTGAGGTTAATTAAAAGACCTCACTACTGCCGATCACCCCGAACTCAATGCATTCACCGGATTCAACAAAGCCGCTTTGATGGTCTGAAAACTGACCGTAACCAAAGTGATCAGCAAAGTAAGCAAGCCGGCAAAGGCGAATATAGTCCAATCCAAAGCGGTATGATAGGTGTACTTGGCCAGCCACCCGTCCATGAAGTAATAGGCTACGGGGATGGCTACGGTAAAGGCGATCAGGGTCAGTATGATGAATTCTTTGGAGAGCGTACTCCACAAAGCCGATAGGCTCGCACCCAGCACCTTGCGAATACTGATCTCTTTCTTACGGCGCTCAGCCATGTAGGCAACTAAGCCGAACAGCCCGAGGCAGCTGATAAAAATAGAAAGCACTGTAAAGATGCCCACCAGCTTACCCGTTTGTACTTCGGTCTGGATCTTTTGTGCATATTCATCGTCGATGAAAGCGAACTCTACGGCCATATCGGGATCTTGATCTTTGAAGACCTGCTCCACCTTTGCCAGTGTAGCTTGCAGGTCGGCCGAGCCGGCTAGTTTGAGATGTATGTGCGGCAGGAAGCCCTCTCGCAGGGAGATGATGAACGGACGGGAATCCAGATAAGGCGATTCGTTGACAATGTTCTCTACAACGCCAATGATATGGAAAGGGCCGTTCCCTAATTGGATCGTTTCGCCGATCGGGTCCTCAAAACCGATGATGTCGGCCGCTGCCCGATTGATGATCAAGGCGCTGGAATCGGAGGCGAATTCTGCGGAGAAGTCGCGGCCTTCGCTGATGTGCCAGCCGATGGTTTTGCCGTAGTTGTCATCCACGGCTAGTTCGACGAAATCAATACCATTATTGGGGTCTTTATCCCGCCAGCTGACACCGCTGGTGGTACTGCCTACTTCGCTCACCGGTGTATTGGCAGCACCAAGCTCAGCGACTTCCGGCAGTTCACTGAGTTGCTCGGTGATCAGGTCATAGTGTTGCGCTACCTGTCGGCTACGAATTGGGACACTGACCAATTGCTCTTCGTCGAAGCCCAGCTCGCGATTTTGTCCAAATTCAATTTGTTCCCGTACGATCAACACGCCAATGATTAAGCTCACCGCTACTGTGAATTGTAAGATGACCAGCACTCGTCTCGGAGTGATCAGACGTTTTCTCATAGCCGCCTTTTGATTAATAGCTCGCATAATCGGAAAGGAGGAAAGATAGAAGGCTGGATAGCTTCCTGCGATGATCCCGATCAGCAAAACAAAGCCAATACTGAGTAACCACCACCAGGGAGTCGTCCACGGTAAAGCGATTGTCTTATCCGCAATTTGGTTGAAACCCGGCAGCGCGATGAGTGCTAGCAATAAGGCCAATAGGAAGGCCAGGAATGCAATCAAGGTCGATTCGCTGTAGAATTGTCCAATCAACTGACTGCGCAGTGATCCCAGTACTTTACGTACTCCAACCTCCCGCGAACGCTTCTCGGAACGGGCGGTACTCAAATTCATGAAGTTGATGCAAGCGAGCAGCAAGATGAATATGCCGACGCCGCCAAAAAGCCGGACATTGTCGATGCGCCCGCCGGTGTTGATGCCATTCTCAAAGCGCGAGGCCAAATGCCATTTGCTCATTGGATGCAAGAAGGTCTCCGGGTTGGAAATGGCGACCGCTGTCAGGTGAGCCGTCTTTTCCGCAATGAGATCACTGATCGCGGCTTCGGCGCTTTCCATATCAGTCTGGTCGGCTAGCTGCACGAGTGTCTGAAAGCCGTTGGGCCGCCAGGGGGTATCCATATTATTTACCCAGGAATAGAGTTGGGTATACAACTCCCAGGAACCAATGAAATCGGTTTCGTAGAAAGTGCTGCCGACCGGAAAATCCTGGTAGATACCTGCTATCTGCAAGGGGGTCTCTTCAAAAGTGATGGTTTGCCCTACGATGTCACCGTCACCGAATAAGCGCGCTGCAAGGCCTTCTGACAGTAGCAGGTGATTGGGTTCGCCCATGTTGCGAACGACGCCTTCTTTCATCGTTAGCGTCAGCATTTCGGCACCGGCCGGCTCGATGTACATGCCTAGTGGTCGGAAGATGTCATCGTCCATGCGGATCATCGCCTCCTCGGTATAGGTTCCTACGGAAACGCGCTGAAAGAGGTGACCGTAGTTGGTGCGCAATTCCTCGGCCAATGGGTACATGGTCCACTGCCAGGTATCTTTCTCACCGGCAAATGTGCGGTGCTGCATCACGCGGGCGATCTGGTCGTAGTTCTTGAATTGGCGGTCGAATTGCAATTCATCTTTTACCCATAGACCGATGAGTATGGCGATGCACATTCCCATGGCCAGGCCGCTGATGTTGATAATGGAAAAGGCTTTGTTCTTCAGCAGGGAGCGCCAGCTGATCTTGAGGTTTTGGCGGAGCATGATTGGGCGATTTATCGGGTGAAATGGTCGGATGAGCGCCGGACGGAAAAGGGTGATGACGTCCCACAGTAACTTTCGTTGCGCGCTGCCAATACTGCTTTTCTCGACGCTGGCTTGATAGCGCTCCAGCAGGTCGCCTTCGATTTCCTCTTGAAAATCGGGATGACAAAACCAGCGGAATAGACGCAGGATGCGCTCCGTAGCTTGCGGGTGATCATTCATTGGTCAGCTTTTACAAAGAAATGCGTGACTTAGCTATTAGTACGTGATCCAGAGAAACTGGGCGAAAGGCCCGAGTCAATGCGAATGCTTCTCTGACATTTTTTTCGTTTACGTAGGTTCAAAACCTAGTCGCGGGACGGCATCCCACAAACGGTCGCGTTCGTCTTTTTTGGTGCGCAATGCTACACGCCCAAAATGAGTGACCGTGTAGTAGCGTTTGCGTTTGCCGCCACGCACCTTCGTGGCTTCGCCCATTTGTGACTCCAGGTGTCCTTTCTTTTCCAGTCGTTTCAGCACGGTTTGGAGGCCACCGATACTGACTTTTCGCCCCAACCGTTCTTCCATCTCTTCGCTGATGGCATTGCCATAGGCGCCATCGTTCAAAATGGCGACGGTGAGTAGTACGACTTCTTCCAGTTCTCCTAGTTGATAGCGGTTCCCCATATTGACCTAGGGTATATTTACCATAAATGTAGTTAATATAAATTGGAAAGGCAAATCCTTGCTAGGAAGCGATGGGGGAGGAGGTGTTTTTTCTCGCGGCGAACGCCACGAGACACAGCGATTCTCTACGATTTTTATTTGCATGACTTCACGCTATTTTGAGAATTTCCCAAATCATTTCGTAATGGGTATAGCTCCCTTCCATTTAGAAGGTCTCTGATCTCGGCATACTGACGCTGCGGTCGGCACAGGTTTATCGTGGGGGGAACCTACGGGACCCGGGGGTGCAGCCTTGCCGGGAGCCTCCCCGCGGAGTGAAATGCAAGGGAGTGGTTTTAAAACAGCGCTTAGCTGAACGTCTCTCCTGGCAAGGCTGCCCAGCACAACATCCAGCGAAAGCAGTTTTGCTGAATAGCTCGATGTTCCTCTTCCCCAGCCATCCTTCGCTTCGCTCCGGGTTACAGGGGAAGCATTTATTGCATCACAATCTCTTCGTTCTGATGATCACATTTTCCAGGCTATCCAAGGGCTTCACCTGGTCGATGTCTCTATTGATGCCGCTTCTTAACTGAGAATTGACGATGTAGTGGTAGGCCCCGTTTCCAACTTCACCGGTCGTGCTGGAATCAAACTCCTCACCGGAATCAAAGAGTTCGTAATGGGTGATGGTGGTGAGCCCTTCATCAAAATAGAACTTGGAAATTTTGGAACTCTGATGACCGATGAAGTAGTTTTGGTGAATAGTCAAACCATCAATCGTCGTCACATCGATCCCCTCGGCACCAGCTAAGAGCGCGTATTGTTTCGACTGAATGTCCACTTTTACAATCCCTTCATTGGTGGCTACAAACAGGCAATGTTGTGGCTCATAATAGGCGATGCCATTAGGGAAACCAAAATCGACCAGCTCGATGAAAGGTACAAGCTGATCCGTAGCAGGGTCTATTTTGTAAATCCTGCTGTTGGCGCTTTCCGTGGCATAAACAGTACCGTCTTGCGCTACGGTCAGGTCATTGAGGAAGGCCCCTTCTTCTTCGATGAAATCGTATTGCTTGATTAAGCTGTGGTCTGTTAGATCAAAAGAAAAGATGGTGGTTTTGCGTTCATATACACCTTGGTGGTCAACGATCGGCGCCCGGCCGGTATTCACCCAAAGACTATTTCTCTGCTCATCCACTTCCATCCCGATCGGGCTAAGGTCTCCGAAGGCTTGTTGTGAGATGACATCTTCGATCGTCCCATCGGGCCGTATCCCAATGATCTTTTGCTTGTAGATGCTACCGATGTAAATGGTGTTCGTGCCGGGGTCGAAGGCGGTACCTTCCGGTATGATGTCCTTTTCAGTAATGATGTGGTCTTTAGGATTGGCGCAACAAGAAAGTAGTAGCATCAATACCCACGATATTTTGATTAACTGCTTCATGAAGTGTGAATTGTCAATGAGCGCTACAAGGTATTCAAATAGGCACCAAGTTCTTGTTCCTTTGGCAGGTTCAATTTCTTCTTAAGGCGATATTTGGATTTGATCACGCTATCGGGCAAAACGTTGAGTAGCGAAGCGATCTCCTTAGTGGTTAAGTTCATCCGCAGGAAAGAGGCGAGCCGTACATCGTTCTCGGTGATGTCTTCCGATTGCTGTCTCAGTTCTTGATCGAAGTCATTATGTACCTGCGAAAAATAGGATTTGAATACTTCCCAGTTTTCGTCTTCGCTAGATTGCCGACTGAGCTGTGCGATCAGTTTACGAGATTCGGTTTTGAATAGTTCCGGTTCCCGCTTGATGCGTTCCAAATTGACCTTGACATCCTGAATGAGGGTCGACTTTTGCACCAAGTGTAGGGTCTGTGAAGTGAGTTCTTTCTTTTTGAAATCGAGCTCTTGGCGGAAGATGGCCTCCTGCTTTTCCCGCTCAATTTCGTTTTTCTTCATCCGCTGCCGAAAGCTGAAATAAAGGAGTCCTGAAATCAGGATGAAAGACAGCATGCCCGTACCGTAAAGCGTGGATGTCAGGCGATTGGCCTTGGCCTGAGCATTGAGTGTTTTAATCTCTTCGGCCTGGAGAGCGAGTGCATTTTCTTTCTTCTCGATTTCGTAGATTGTCTGCAGCTCATCGAAGCGTTTCGTTCTTTCCTCGGTATAGATTTCTTCATCCAGGCTTTTGTAAGCTCTGAAGTAAGCGAGGCTGTTTCGATAATCGCCCGTGGCTTCGTAAGCATGGGCCAGCAATTCTTTGGCATCACGACTGTTGGCCTCCAGACCTAGTTGATTCAGCAGCGCATCGGATCGCTTCAAATGGACGATCGCCTGCACGTGTTCGCCCATACTGCTCAACGTCTTTCCCAATGCCAGGGCATTGATAGCTTGCAGGTATTCCTGACCTTCCTGTTGCGTGTTATCCACCAGATCGGATTGGATACGTAGGGCTTCGCCATAATTTTCCTTCTCATAGGCCAAGGCAGCTTTGGTCAGGCGTACATGGTTGGTGAGGCTTGGGTCTTGCAGGTCTTCGCATGCTGCCAGCATGTCTTCGATCAGGTTCGCCACTTCTGGATAGGCCTCGTGTTTGGGGATAAGCAGTTCCACTAGTAGAACGCCGGTGGAGGCGAACTGCCTAGGCATGTTGTTGGCTTGGAAGTAGTTTATTGCCTCATTAAAGTATTCAATGGCATTCAGCGTATCTTTCATAGCACTGTAGATCGAAGCGATCACCAGCCGGTTCTGGTTGAGGTCAATGGCGAGGTCTTCCTGTTGCTTAAATATTGCTTCACTGGCAACGGCCTTATTAAAGGCCAAGTTGTAGAACCCCTTGATGTAGTAGACTATTGCCTCTGAATTGGAAATGTCAGCCATGCCTACTGAATCATTGATCCGGGCGAAGTTTTCGCCGGCTTGCTCATAATAATAGGAGGCGCTATCCAACTCACCGACCATATTGAAATCCTGGCCGAGATTACGTTGAGTACTGGCCATGCCGTCGTAGTCCTCGGCTTTTTCAAATAATACCAAGGCCCTACGGAAGTAAAAACCAGAGCTGTCGAACTCATTCAGATAGGCATAACCCACTCCCTTTTTATGGTAGCCATTACTCCGTATGCTGTCCTGGTTGAGGGCTTCACCAATCGAAATGATACGCTCGGCATGTATTAGCGCTTCATTCGCATCGCTATTGATGTTTTCCGACCACAGTTGAGAAGAGAGTTGGATGACCTGCTCTTGATCGGTTGCAGCCTCCAGTTCTTGCAAGAGACTATCAATTCGTTCTTCATTTTGACCAAAAGAGCAGAGTGGAAGGAGCAATAAGCTCCAGGTAATCTTGAACAGTGCTTTCATAGGGGGAACATCTTAATAGGCTAAAGGTAAAGAAGAAGACTTTTGTTCACACCAAGTGATATGAAATAGTCCATTGGTGTTTTTGTAGATGGATTTATCGGGTTAATATTGATTTGTGAATAAATGGCTGACTATTAGGTTGTTAAATGTTTGTTGAAGTGCTTTTGTCGATCGGTAAAACAATTTTTTTTTCTCCTGTCCATGCTTTGTCCATGCCCGAAATTGGGAGGTAGGGGTAGTTCGCGCCTAGCTTTGAAGCGTCAAGTACTTACACAAGATTTTTTGTGGTGGCTTGCACTGATTGGGCTGCAGACTGATCAGTTGTGGGCCTTCACAAAACCAACAACCACAAAAAAAATATCATGACAATCTTTCAATCAATCTTCAACAAGATACCAAGCGTATTAATCGTATTGTTCGCCATCACCTTATTTGCTTCTTGTGAAAAAGAAGAACCAGAAGTGCCACAAGATGAAGACATCACTTTCAAGATCGATCTATTGAAAATGGCCGCCCTTGATATCAAGGATGCGGAAGGGGATGCCCTCGAAATATATGGGGCTGTCTCCACGAAACTGCTGCGGGATAATATCACCGAAAGCAATGAGCTGTGGAATAAAGCCTTCGGCGAAGCCGTAGCAGTAGGCTATAGTGATGTGCCCATGTCATCTTCCGTAACCTTTACGGTGGCTACGTCTAATCTGGCGGCTAGTAACCTGGAGGTAAGTGCTGATCTTTTTGATCAAGATGGTTCGGATGCTTCTGCCAATCCTCCAGAAGACCTGGGTAAAGAGACATTGACCACCCCACTCGCAAACATCACCTCTTCGGTGACTTATCAGCTCGTTTTGAATGATTCTGCGGGCCAGGAAATCGAAGTGACGTATTCGATTACGAGGCTTTAATCCTCAGGATACCTCCCTTGTTTAGAAGTGGTTTGGTTCTGCATACTTTGTGGGATCAAACCACTTCGCATTTTGGTCACCGGCTACTACACCCACGGTAATCCGGCCGGCGTTCGGCTATCCAGGAGAAGGTGGGAAACATAGCCTGCCGCCGCTACAGTAAAGAAGTGCCGCACCAAATCGTCTAAGCCCAAATTGGTTTCCGTTTGGTAGGTAAACCATACGAGCAAGGCGAGCAAGGCATAGCTGTGAAAGAACTTTCGATGCCGCCAATTACCACTCTTAGCGGGCTCCAGTATATCGGGCATCAGCCCAAACTGACCACCCACCGCAGCACTGATCAATACGATGCTAGTCAGGGACAAAGAACCCATTGAGCTATCGGTGCTGAGTGTACCATCTGCATCATAGTACTGCAAGCGAGCAATAGCGACAACCGCCCCGGTGATCACACCCGTCATTAAGTGAACTTTCTTATTCGGCACAGTAGTAGTTTTTTGCAGAGGGCTAAGGCCTCGTTACCTACCCTCACATACTCTTTCAATTTCTAATCCCCAATCCTTATGTATTAAGCTACGGGCAGAGAAGAGGATGTTGACTGTTTGCGGTAAGCAAGCCGCACGACCCTAGTTAATCTTATTGATCAAATTCTCTCCCTTTTCAAAGGCAGTGATATTGGCTAGAGTTGTTGTAGTAATTTCTTTCATCGCTTCCCTGGTGAAGTAGGCTTGGTGGGCAGTAATCAATACATTGGGAAAACTGTTGAGCCGTAGAATGAAGTCGTCCTGGATAATGCTCTCCGATAAATCCTGATAAAATAGGTTCTCTTCCTGCTCGTAAACATCGATTCCCAAGTAGCCGACCTTCTTGCTGCTAAGGCCGTCGATGACATCGGAAGTATTGATCAGGGCACCCCGGCTGGTATTAATGATCATAACGCCCTCTTTCATAAGGGCGATGGAATCCTTATTGATCAGATGCCTGGTGTCGGGCGTCAGTGGGCAATGCAAAGAAATGATATCAGATTGTGTGTAGATGTCATGCAGTGGCTTGTATACAACGCCCAGCTCGATGAGGGCATCAGAAGGGTAGGGGTCTGAAGCGATTATTTGGCACCCAAATCCCTTTAAGATCCGACAAAAGGCGATGCCGATTTTTCCTGTGCCGATCACGCCAACAGTTTTTCCGTGGATATTGAAGCCCGTTAACTTGTTTAGTGAGAAGTTCCCTTCCCGTATCCGGTTATATGCTTTGTGCGTCTTCCGGTTTAGCGTTAGGATCAAGGCTAAAGAATGTTCGGCGATCGCCTCCGGAGAATAGGCAGGTACTCTCACGACCTGGATATTATTGCGCTTCGCAGCATCCAGGTCAACATTATTAAAACCAGCACAACGTAAGGCAATCAGCTTGATCCCGTTGTGCTGCATACGGTCAATGACTTGTTCATCAAGTTGGTCATTAACGAATACACAAACAGCCTCGAATCCTTTTGTCAGATCGACAGTGCTGCTAGCGAGCCTCGTCTCAAAAAAGGAGATGTCAAAGTGATTATTCGAATTATACTCTTCGAAATACGCTTGATCGTAGGGCTTGGTACTGAAGAAGGCTATTTTCATACGGTCTGTAACTTGTATACATGTAATCCCACCGTAATGGGAGAGAAGCTTAAAAGGTCGCAAAGTTATGATCTGCTTGCAACACTAAGTGCCTCTGGTATGGAGACAATTGGCAGACTATTATGTTCTGCATTTTTGGAGGGTAGCTTTTTACAGGTCGAATGGTGCCTTGCCATCCAAAGATCGGCGCAAAGCGTATATTGAGTCCATTGCTCAATAATTCTTTCCCAGCTATACTTATGAGTAAGCTCGTTACTTCGACCCAGCAAGGCAACTTGAGCCGTCAACTCGGCCTGCTGGGATTAACTGCCACTGGTATTTGTTCTATGCTAGGTGCTTCAGTCTACGTAGTGCCTTTCATGATTCAACGCTCTGTGCCGGGTATTGGTCCTTATGTCTTGCCAGCTTTCATGATGGCAGCTATTCCTGCTTTGTTGGCAGCTGCTGCCTACGCTATTCTGGCTTCTGCGATGCCGCGTGCCGGCGGGAGCTACGTCTATGCCAGTCGCGGCCTGAATCCTTACCTGGGTTTTGTGGCCAGTTTCTCTCAGTGGTTCGGCCTGTCGATCGCCATTGGCGTGATCTCGTATATCATTATTCCTTTCTTTCGTGATATTGCTGTAGCCATGGACTGGGCAAGCTGGGCGAGTTGGTTGGATACCGGCAGTGTCCGCCTGGGACTGTCCCTTGCGTTGTTGTGGTTGTTTGTAGGGATCAATGTCATTGGACTTCGTTTCTATGAGCGCACCCTGATTCCGCTGATGGTGCTGATGTTTGCCCTGGGGATCATCGTGATCGTCGCCGGCTTCTACTTTAGCCCAGATACGTTCGCGCAAGAGCTTTTGCAGCGGGAAGGGCGCCAAATCCCCAGTACCGGAGGTGCCTACAATTTTGGCACACTGTTGACGGCAGCCGCCTTGCTGTTTTCCAGCTTTATCGGCTTTGACTCGATTGCCCAGGCTGGTGGTGAAGCCCGTCGGCCTCAGCGCAACCTGCCACTGGCTATCGGGATTGCTGTGCTAGGGGTAGGCACCTACTATTTCCTGTTTACTGCGGCAGTCTATCACACGGTACCCTGGCAATTTGTGGCCGAAGAGGCCATGGCGCACGACATTTCAGCCCCCGGCTTGTTGGGTTATGTGCTGTCGCCAGCCTGGTCGGTAGTGATTATCCTGGGTGCAGCTATTGCCCTGATCAACGACTTGCCCGCTATGCTCTTGTCGGTCTCCCGCTTGATGTTTGCCTGGGCCGGAGATGGTATTTTTCCCAAGGGGGTGGCGAAGATCCACACGCGCTACCAAACACCCTATATCGCCGTGCTGCTGAGTGGCGGCATGGCCAGTATCGGGATACTGGGTAGCCACCTGGCTGGTGATTTCTTCCTCGGCATCGATATCATGGTGACGGCTATGCTCGTCAATTTCCTACTCATGTGCATCACAGTGATTGCTTTGCCGCGCTACAACCCAACACTTGCCAAAGAAGTCGCCGTATTCAAAAACCGCTCTCTCCAATTGGTGTTAGCTATATCCGGAACACTGTTGTTGACCGTGTTTCTGGTGGTGCATACCGCCAAGGATTTACAGGCCGATGTATCCGCCTGGTATTTCCACTCCACCTGGGTTTGGCTGCTGGTTTTGGGGCTGGCATCCATCATCTTTGGTTGGAAAATGCGTCAACTCAAGCGAAGTGGAACTTCGGTGGCCGAAGCCTTCAAGGAACTGCCTCCGGAATAAGATACCGTTCCAATTCGACAGCTACCTTAACCACGTCTGCAATGGCTCAATTACCTACGACTACCTTGGCCGATGGCCTCCGCATTTCGAAAGTGCTCACCGGCCTGTGGCAAATCGCCGATATGGAACGCGAGGGCCAAGCAATCGATCTGGATGCAACGGCAGCGGCGATGCAGCCTTACCTCGATGCCGGACTGACGACCTTCGATATGGCGGATCATTATGGGTCGGCAGAGATCATTGCCGGGCGTTTTCGCCAGGGAGTGGGAAGCGACCGGGTCCAGCTGTGTACCAAATGGGTGCCAGAACCGGGCCGGTCAAGCAAGGAAGACGTTCGCCTAGCGATTCAGCGCTCGCTTGACCGTATGCAGATGGAGCAGCTCGATCTGTTGCAGTACCACGCCTGGAACTATGCGGATGCCAGTTGGCTGGATCACCTATACTGGTTGCAAGAGCTGAAGGAAGAAGGCCTGATTCGGCACTTGGGATTGACCAATTTTGATGCGGCCCACCTCAATATGGTCTTGCAAAGCGGAATCCAGGTGGTATCCAATCAAATCTCCTATTCCTTGATTGATCAACGGGCCAGCGGCGAGATGACCGATGTATGTCGACAACACGGGATCAAAATACTGGCCTTTGGTACGTTGGCCGGCGGTTTGCTTAGCGAACGTTGGCTCGGAGAAGCAGATCGACCTGCCGACCAGATGGACACCTGGTCACAGATGAAATATAAACGATTTATTGATCAGGCCGGAGGCTGGGATGGCTTCCAGGCCTTGCTGCGCACTCTCGCTGACCTGGCCCAAACCAAGGGCGTTTCCATCGCCAATTTGGCTTGTCGCTACGTGCTCGAGCAAGAAGTGGTAGGTGGCATCATTGTGGGAGCCCGCCTGGGGCAGAGCAACCGGATTGCAGATAACCTCCGCCTATTTTCCTTCGAGTTAAAAACGGAGGAAAAGGAGGCTATTGGACAAGCGCTGGCAGCCTTGAATGCCATCCCGGGGAATTGTGGAGACGAATACCGCAAGCCACCGTTCCTGACGGCTTCCGGCGACCTCAGCCATCACCTGGAGAAATTGCCTGCTCCTTTCCCGGTGCATCCAGCCGGTAACGGGCGGCAAAAAGCGTTGAGTGGAACGATCTGGGAAGACCTGGCGGGCTTTAGCCGAGCTGTTCGTGACGGCAATCGCATCCTGGTGTCGGGTACCACAGCTACGCATGGGCAACGCTGTATTGGTGGCGATGACCCGACTGCCCAGGCGCACTTCGTGATCGATAAGATCGAAGGGGCCATTCAGTCGCTCGGTGGCACTTTAGAAGATGTCGTACGTACCCGAGTGTATGTACAGCAGATGGACCAATGGGAAGCCATTTCGCGGGTCCACGGGCAACGCTTTGGACATATACAACCTGCCAATACCCTGATTCGGGCGGATTTGATTGGTGATGAATACCTGGTAGAGATGGAGGCAGAAGCAGTGGTGAAATAGATAGCTCCGACTTGCGTGTGTCGAATGAAACCTACAGTTAAATACCCTACAATCAAAGCTCACACCCTATGTGGAACCCACAACACTCAATGTTATTCCTGTTCTTATTCGGATGTTTGTTTGGTCATGCGCAGCCACTGGATCTGGATAAATTGCAAGATCTGGAGATCCGCAATGTCGGTCCGGCCAATATGAGCGGACGAATCACGGCCATTGACGCGGTCACCACTGATCCGAATATATTGTACGTAGGAGCAGCCTCCGGAGGCGTATGGAAGTCGGAAAACGGGGGCTCTGCCTGGATGCCCATCTTTGATGATCAACCCACCCAAAATATCGGTTCGGTGAAAATAGCACCATCCAACCCATCGGTGGTATGGGTGGGAACAGGTGAAGGCAACCCTCGCAATTCTATGAACTTGGGGCAAGGTGTTTTCAAAAGCCTGGATGGTGGAACAAGCTGGACTTGTATGGGGTTGGAAGCTACCAAGACCATACATCGCCTGCTTATCCACCCAGACGACCCAGAAGTGGTGTACGCTGGTGCCATGGGTGATCCTTTTACTCCTAACTCGCACCGAGGGGTGTATCGGACCACAGACGGAGGCAAAAACTGGGAGCAAATTCTGTACACCAATGATCAGTCTGGAGTGGCAGATATGGTGATGGACCCTGCCAATCCCAATAAGATCTTCGTGGCCATGTATCAACATCGCCGCACACCCTACTACTTTTCCTCAGGTGGGCCGGGGTCCGGCTTGTTTGTGACCTACGATGGCGGTGATACCTGGACGCAATTAACAGCAGAAGATGGCTTGCCAGAAGGTGAACTGGGCCGCATTGGTTTGGCTATTGCCCCTTCCAAGCCAGATCGCATCTACGCAAAAATCGAAGCCGAAGAGAATAAGCTGTACCGTAGCGATGATGCCGGACGCAGCTGGT
>SPJK01010546.1_pt1 | contig 13936 bp, 11 predicted proteins | sample 3741771 | NCBI WGS metagenome assembly SPJK01 (sample SAMN10925997, study PRJNA522277) | cold seep metagenome | isolation source: Elba SIP-enriched marine methane seep metagenome, extraction at timepoint T2 | place: Italy: coast of Elba, Mediterranean Sea | reverse complement strand
TATTTTGTTGCCTATGCATTAATCACGGCAGTAACATTCAAATCTTTAGAGCGTTTCCTTATTTAAATTAAATTTATTTAAAATCAAATAGTTACAATATTATTTTTGGTCAAATTAAGCAATAACCAAACCTAAACCTATTCATATTTAATTTCAGAATATACTTATTATCTATAAGAAAGAGGGAAATTGATGCTGGAATAAAAGCCCAAAAACAGGCTTAGTTAAAAGACTGGACTATTCACCCAGTTTATTTTTGATTACATAATGCGTGATGTCTGCATTATGCTTAAGTTGCATTTTCTCAAGTAAACGCGTGCGGTACATACTAATTGTCTTGACTGATAACGACAGCTTCTCTGCAATCTCACTGACAGAAAGCCCAGAAGCAATCATCATCAACGTTTCGTATTCCCGATTAGACAGCGTTTCGTGTAAGGGCTTTTCTGACTCACCAGTGACTTGGTTTGCTAAAATTTCCGCAACCGTAGGGCTAATATACTTCTTCCCTTTTGCCACCATATAAACCGCATCAACTAACTCATCCGATGCACTTTGTTTGCACAGATAACCAGAAGCGCCTGCTTTAAGCGCACGTAGTGCATATTGGTCTTCTCGATGCATTGATAGCATCAGTACATGCTGTTTTGGATTGTTTTTTTTGATGTATTGCAATGCTTCTATGCCGCTACGATCCGGTAAGGTGATATCTAACAACATGACATCAGCATTGTGAGAACGACTAAGTTGCATTGCATCATGCGCATTCTCACCTTCGGCAATCACATCAATATCACCCGTGTCAGATAACACTTGTTTCAACCCAGCCCTTAAAATGGCATGGTCGTCGACAATGATGACATTAATCATTTTTCCCATATTACGTCTGTTCTCAACTTGGCAGGAAGCTCAATCAATCGATAGTGTATCAGTTAGGTAGGATAACGGTAATATTTGTGCCTCTTTCTGGCGCTCTTTCAATAGAAAATTTGCCTTGCAACGCAGCGACACGTTCTTCCATCCCGCGCAAACCAAACGCATTTGGTTTCATCACATCAGAAGGGTCAATGCCAATACCATCGTCTGTGATATACATTTTAATATCTTCTGGGCTAAATAATAATGCTACATCAACACGGCTTGCTTTCGCATATTTAGCAATATTCGACATCGCTTCTTGGCAAACTCTAAATAAAGTCGTCGCTTGGTCTGTTGTACTATCCGCTTCTAACTCATTCGTCACAAACGTACAGGGAATCTCCATCTGCTTCTCAAACTCTTTCGCTTGCCAATCTAAAGCGGCCACAACTCCAAGCTCTAAAATATTCGGTCTTAAATCGCCAGAAATACGATGTGCCGTATCAAAGGTTTGGTCAATCACCTTCTTAAGTTCCTGTGTTTTCTCAACCAACGCTTGCTGATCTGCTGGCAGCTTCTTGATTAAAGCATCCAATCCCATTTTGACCACGGTCAGATTCCCACCCAAATCATCATGAATCTCGCGCGCAATACGGCTACGCTCTTCCTCTTTGACCTTATTTAAATGTGCAGACAACTCAGCTAAGCGCTCACGTGAGCGCTCCAGTTCAGCCTTCTCATGCTTGCTTTGCGTAATATTGGTCATAATGCCAGACCACTCAACCACACCACTATTATATTTTCTTGGACTACACCGCAGATTCACCCATTTCGTGTCATTCCATGCCTCAATCCAAAAGCGGCCTTCCCAGTTAAGCATCGATAAATCAGCGGCAGAGACTTTTAAACGTTCTTCAAAAACTGCAAAGTCATCTTTATTCATAATGTCAAAGAACTTGTTCGGCGTTTCTTTTAACTCATCAATTTCCAAACCTAACAAGGCCTTACAACCCTCACTCAAATAATCGAATGAAATTTGACCTTCAGGATCGATACGGAACTCGAATACCAACCCTGGTGTATTCTTCACGAGCACTTTAAAACGCGTGTCATTCTCGTCGAATTGCGTCAATGCTTTTGATGCATCGCCAACCGCTTTCACAGCAAATAAATACGGTGTCTCTTCCACTTGTATCCGTGCAATATTCAAATGCTTCAAACGGTAGTAATGGATATTGTCGTCTTTTAAAGGGCTAACCAGCTTCGACATCACCATATGCGAACTTACAAATGCGGTGAGCTCTTCTTCATTCACCTCAACCAGAGATTCTAAAGACTGTTTCTGTAAACCCTCTAGGTCGGATGACAAGGCATTACAAACACTCTGGCTCGCTGCCACCAGCTTAAGGCTATCTGCATGTAAGAGGAATGCATGGTCAGAAATGCCATGCATTAAGGTATCTAATAGAATATTATTTTTTAATGATTGTGCCAAAGTACCACCTGCTATTTGATCGATTGCTGACCGACTTCAAAACCATCATAGCAAATTAATCCAAAGGGATTCAATAACTTTAGCGCGCTCCTGCTAATACAAGCGCTTCTCGCTCTAGGTTCAACACATATTGTTGTAAAACACGCTCCTCAGCCCTTGTTAATGCCGTGAATTGAAAACCAACGCGCAGTTTCTTAGCACCATTTGGCATCACCTCATTAGTAATATGTCTAACACGTAACCGTGTCTCCAAATCGCCAAAATTAGGTAAGTCAATTTTACAATGGTCAAACACGGCCTCCACTTCAACTGGTGCTGGCAAATGGTCAGCCGCTAATGTACCGATACCGCCTAAGCTAATATCGGTCAGTGGCAAATCAAACATTTTTGTTTGCTCTGTAATCGGGTCCTCATAAGGAATATGACAAATCACAGGGTTAACAGAAGGTGTCGGCGAACGGAAAAATTCACGACGTTGAAAGCGATATAACTGGTCTGGCAGAGGAATTTTTAATGCAGAACCATCCGTTAATTTCGCCTCCTGCATTTCATGACTAGACCAACGAATCTTCACACCATCAGTCTTCGTGTAAATGACCGTACTACTATCCATTAAACGCTGGTTAAATCCAGCATCTAAACTCTTATCAAGATAGACCCATTTTTTATCACTGCTCACACCAATAACAACAGTCAAACCCTGATCCTGTCCATGATTAAAGGACATATTTAGCGTCGTCTTGTTTTTCGCCAAGACTGTAATAATCTGTGCAATTTCAACAGGGTTCCCTGTTAAGTACTGATCATCTTCACTTGTATAATTTTGCGCTGCCACAACCATTAGACCGAATGACTCCTTATTTTTACATTGCTTATCGTCAAATAATTTCGTTAAGACAATTCTATAACGGCTGAAAACCAATCAATCTGTAGAAATAAAAGGGGAAACAGGCTTAATTCAATTTAGCCAATTTGAATGGTGGTATGTTTAAAAACAAAAAAGCCCAGTCGACTGACTGGGCTTGGTGTTTGGTAGGGACTGCGGGGATCGAACCCGCGACAAATGGATTAAAAGTCCACTGCTCTACCATCTGAGCTAAATCCCCATTTTGGTACTTTTTGCTTTTTTGTTTGTTGCCCAAAAATGCAAGAACGCGATTATGCGCGAAACCAGCACTTAGGTCAATATCGTTTCGCGATTTATATGAATAATTCGGGCGTTTTTATAAAAAAATATGATTGTTTACTGAATTTACGCTGATTAACGCATGCCTGGTAACTTGCCACCCATCATGCCGCCCATGCCTCGCATGAGTTTGCCCATGCCACCTTTGCTAAACATTTTCATCATTTTTTGCGTTTCTTCAAACTGTTTTAGCATACGGTTTACTTCTTGTACTTGGACACCGCTCCCCGCTGCAATGCGTTTTTTACGAGTCGCTTTGATGATAGCCGGGTTGCGGCGTTCAAAAGGTGTCATGCTATTGATAATGCCTTCAATTCGGTTTAACGATTTTTCTGCATCCTGACTATTCACTTTAGACGCCATGTCTGCAACTTGTGATGGCATTTTATCCATTAACGCATCCATGCCACCCATTTTTTTCATTTGCATCATCTGCGCTTTAAAGTCTTCTAAATCAAATTTCGCGCCTTTTTTGATTTTATCTGCGACTTTTTTGGCTTCGTCTAAATCAACTTTTTTATGTGCGTCTTCAATTAAGCCAAGCACATCACCCATGCCTAAGATTCGACCTGCCATCCTTTCTGGATGGAATGCTTCTAAACCATCAACCTTTTCACTCACGCCAATATATTTAATCGGCTTACCCGTGATATGACGGACTGACAGTGCGGCACCACCACGTGCATCACCATCTAGCTTGGTTAACACCACGCCAGTTAATGGCAATGTCTCACCAAAGGCTTTTGCTGTATTCACCGCATCTTGGCCTTGCATCGCATCAACCACAAACAAGGTTTCTTCTGGCTTCAGTTGCGTGTGCAGCGCTTTAATTTCTGCCATCATTTCTTCATCAATACCTAAGCGACCCGCGGTATCAAAAATAACGACATCATAATAATTGGCTTTGGCATGTGCCAGTGTTTGTGCAGCAATCTCACTTGGCTTTTGGTCTATATTACTATCAAAACAATCGACGTCCAACTCTTTGGCCAAGGTTTGTAGTTGGGTAATCGCCGCAGGGCGATAAACATCCGCACTAGCAAGCAGTACTTTTTTCTTTTCGGCTTTTAATAACTTGGCTAGCTTGGCAGATGTCGTGGTTTTACCTGAACCTTGTAAACCTGCCATTAAAATCACGACTGGCGGCACGGCCGACAGGTTAAGCGGAACATTGGCCTTACCCATCAACTCGGTCAATTCTTCATTCACGACTTCAATAACGGCTTGCCCTGGTGTTAAGCTTTGCAAGACTTCGCGGCCATTCGCCCGCTCTTTGACTTTAGCAACAAAGTCTTTCACGACAGGCAACGCCACATCAGCCTCTAGCAATGCCATCCGTACTTCACGCATCGCATCTTTAATATTATCTTCCGTTAAACGTGCTTGACCACGCAGGTTTTTAATGACGCCTTGTAAACGGCCGGTTAAATTTTCTAACATTTGTTGAATACCTATTTAATTTGTTCTAATTTTACATCAAGCTATGCGATTGGCGTGAGTTTTGACATAATTGTGTGATGCAGCATTTAATTCCATATTTAGTGATCGCGTTTATTTACCTTGCCGTTGCCATTGATTACTGGCGCATAGCAAAATCAGGAAGCGCTATCGAACATAAGAGCGCTGTCAAGTTACATGCGGCGATGGTCGCATTAGGTTTACTTCTCCATGGCGGCTTGTTATATCGTGATATTTTTGCAGTCGGCAGCTTTCATTTCGGCATATTCTATGCGCTTTCTGCCATTCTATGGCTAACAGCACTGATTTATTGGCTAGCCAATTTAAAACATCAAATCGAAATTCTACAAGCCTTCGTACTCCCACCCGCTGCTATTTTCGTTTTACTGTCCGCCATGAGCATTCGAGATTATGTCCCACCACATACAGAAGCATCATGGTTTATAGCGCATGTTAGCGTTGCCATTCTGGCCTATAGTTTATTCACATTTGCCGCCATGCATGCGCTATTGATGGCCTTAGCTGAACGCACACTACACAAGCAACCTACTTGGGTTAAGTTACCAACATTCCCACCACTAATGGTCATGGAAAGTTTGCTCTTCAAAGTCACGACTGTTGCTTTTGTATTATTAACATTAACGCTAGTCAGCGGCATGTTATTTTCTGAGCAGATTTTTGCTAAACCATTACAATTTAATCACAAGGTTATTTTTTCAATTGCCAGTTGGTTTATTTACGGTTGGTTATTAGTAGGCCGCTATCTATATGGATGGCGTGGCAAAACAGCCATCCGTTGGACGCTATTGGGCTTTGCTCTACTATTACTGGCCTACCTCGGCTCTAAATTTGTTTACGAAGTACTACTCAAATAAACCTAGCGTAAGCTAACCCTTGGCCAGTCATGGGCTTCAGCATAAGCGCTGAGTTGAGTGTCAGCATCCACCGCAACAGGATTTGTCACTAGCTTCATCAGTGGCAAATCATTATGTGAATCACTATAAAAATAGCTAGTGGTGAAATCGCTTAACTGCTGACCACGTGCGCTTAACCAGGCATTCAGTCTGGTTACCTTACCTTCTTGGAAACTCGGCAAACCTGCAACATTACCCGTAAATGCACCATCGATCATTTCTGGTTCGGTCCCAATCAAATGTTCTATGCCATATGCGGTCGCAATTGGCCCAGTAACAAAACTATTGGTCGCCGTAATAATCATGCATAGATCACCATTGGCTTGATGTTGATTGACTAAGTCTTGTGCTTTTTGCGTCATCATCGGGCGAATCACCGTATCCATAAATTTATGATGCAGATCATCTAAAAAGGTTTTGGGGTGTGCTGCTAATGGCGCTAATTGAAACTTCAAAAAAACATCAATATCCAAGCAGCCATTTTTATAATCCTCATAAAACTGCTCATTCCGATCATGGTGTGTTTTTTCATCTAGCAGCCCTTCATTTATTAAAAACAGACTCCAGCTGTAATCAGAATCACCAGCTAATAAAGTATTGTCTAAATCAAATAAAGCTAAATCTTGCGTTACCGCTTTTGTCATCTTAAGTTGTTTCTTTCTCGCCATTCGACGTTAAAATCAGAACAACGCCTATTATAATCACTACCAAGGCAATATACTCATTATTGGCAATGGCTTCATTGGCAAACAGTATACCAACCACAAAGGCGACGACTGGGTTGACAAATGTATTACTGCTAGCGACCAACGGCGCTACATTTTTGAGTAGCCACTGATAAGCAGAGTAGGCTGCCAAAGATCCGAGCACCACTAAAAACACCATGGCACCCCATGATTTAGCAGTAATGGTTTGTGGCCAAGCTTCATCAAAGTAAGCACTCATTAACATCAGCACTGCGCCGCCCACTAACATCTGGCAAGCCGCCCCCATCAAGCCTTTCGGCATGCTTAAATGCTTGCCCCATACAGAACCAAAAGACCAACATGCTGCGGCAAAACCTAATAAGACCGCACTGAAAAAATCTCCATGCAAACTACCGCCCAAGTTTAATAAGACAATGCCTAAAAACCCAATCACGATACCAAGCCACTCTAACTTATTGATATGGTGTCCCCACAATGAAGAAAAAATGGCCATCCAAATAGGTACAGTTGCAATTGATAATGCAGCCACACTCGAACTAACGGTTTGTTGGACATAACAAACCGTACCATTACCCATTGCAGGCAATAAAAAGCCAACGATACTAGCACCGCGCCACTCTGCCCAATTTGGGTTCTGATGCCCTAAAAAGCGCAATGCGATATACATCAGCACGCCAGCCACGGTAAAGCGTAAGCCAGCCATTAAAAACGGTGGGAAACTTTCAATGCCGAACCGTATCGCAAGGTATGTAGAGCCCCATAAAATATAGGTACAAAACAGGCAAAGAATGACTAGCAATGTATGATTTCTTTTCAGCATTGTTCAGCCGCGCGCAAATCATTATTTTACTTGAAGATGCGCAGACCTAGCGAACAAAAACCTATTGTGTGCTTGCTTAGTGAAAAGTGCGGACTTTACAATCTGAAAGGGCTTTCATATAGGCGTCTTTAGGGTTCTCATGCAGGTACTTCCATGGGTATTCCATGTAAAAACCAATGGTTTTGCTGAGTGCTTTTTTTGCATGCTGATAGTCACCCAACAAATAAAAATAAGCAGCATAAATATTGTAAGCTTGCACCAAATGGTAGTCAGCCATACTTTTCAAGTCTTTTGGCACCTCAGCCAACGCTTGAAAAGCGTTGATAATGGATGATTTATCTTCTGATTGCTGAAGATTTTTTTTCATATGCTTCTTGTCTTGATCAATCGCAAGCTCAACCCAAGCTACGGCCAATGCCACCGGCATAAACTGACCGTTTTTCGATATATTCCGCGCTGCATTAAACATTTCCCGGTTATCACCACCCCAACGCACCGCCATTTGCGCCAGCTTACTCACATGCAATCCCAGTGCAGTTTTATGAGAAGTTGCATACTGCGCATATAAGGTCTGCGCATCTTCCCCCTTAGCAATGCCTTTATAAATGAGCAATAACTGTTCTAATACAGCAGGCCTTAATTGCCCTGCAGTTTCCAATAATGGGCTCAACACAAACTCTGCTCGCTGTAGTGCATTAACGAATAGATCAATGTCTTCTGACTTAACCGACTGAATACCTCCCTTACCCCTAGCCAACCAGCCTTTACGTATTAAAAAAACACCGTACAAATAACGCACATTAATGTCATTTGCATATTGATCATACAAACGCTCCACCCAAGCTTCATGGCCAGTAACCGCATCACCGACCAGTTGCGTTTCTAGTGCTGTGAGCGGCTCTAGCTGACCCTTTTTTAACGTAGCCATTTTCTCTTGAATGGGTGGCGACTCTGATGGTGCCATCACATGCTGTTGAAGCTGACGCGTCTTAAAAAAGTGAATCAGTTCAAAACCACCTAGCCAATGAAAAACATAAACAAAGATTGCGCACACTAATAAAAACGTGCCTATGCTTTCGAACAATGTTATTCCCCTCCCTACCTATCAACCGTCTTGGGCCGAAATTATACACTCGTATATTAATGCATGTCTATATTACATCTATGAGGTTTCAAACATATGAACTGGCTTGCACTTGTTTACATCATCACTAACAAGTGCAAGCGCTCTTCGCTTGTTACATTTGTCCAGCAGGAAGCCAGATCAAACTTGTGGGTTAAGCTTTTCGGCTTTTGTTTCTAGCTTATTCAAGCCATTTAAATACGCTTTGGCAGATGCAATCACAATATCGGTATCAGCACCTTGTCCATTCACGATGCGACCACCTTTTGATAATCGCACGGTCACTTCGCCTTGCGCATCGGTACCACTGGTAATGTTATTGACTGAGTACAATAATAACTCAGCACCACTGTCGACGATATTTTCAATCGCTTTAAATGTTGCATCCACTGGGCCACCACCTTCGGCTTCTGCGCGCTTTTCTTCATCACCATCCGATAACGTAATCACCGCGTGTGGCACTTCTCCAGTTTGCGAAGCAACTTTCAAAAATACCAATTTATACTGCTCATTGTCTTCGCTAATAAATTCATCGCTGACTAAAGCATGCAAGTCTTCATCAAAGATTTCAGACTTTTTATCTGCTAAGGCTTTGAAGCGTGCAAATGCAGCATTTAAAGCATCTTCAGAGCCTAAATCAATACCCAACTCTCTCAAACGTGTTCTAAACGCATTACGCCCAGATAACTTACCTAACGTTAATTTATTGGTGTTCCAGCCGACATCTTCGGCACGCATAATTTCATAAGTTTCTCGATGTTTTAATACCCCGTCTTGATGAATACCACTTTCATGCGCGAAAGCATTGGCGCCAACAATGGCTTTATTCGGCTGCACTGGATAGCCGGTAATGGTTGAGACCAACTTAGATGCCGGTACAATTTGCGTAGCATCTATCCGCGTTTCCAAGTTAAAGAAGTCTTTACGCGTTCTAATCGCCATCACCACTTCTTCTAAACTCGCATTACCCGCACGCTCACCCAAGCCATTAATGGTACATTCCACTTGTCGCGCACCATTGGCCACTGCAGATAATGAGTTTGCCACCGCCATACCCAAATCGTTATGGCAGTGTGTACTCCAAACAACTTTATCCGCACCCTTTACACGAGCAATCAACGTTGCCATCCGCTCGCCCCAAGGCGCTGGAATGCTATAACCCACAGTATCAGGCACATTAATTGTTGTCGCGCCGGCTTCGATAACAGCATCAAATACACGTACTAAAAAATCCATCTCAGAGCGCACGGCATCTTCCGCTGAGAATTCCACATCATTCGTATACTCTAGTGCCCACTTCACTGCTTGCACGGCACGTTCAACCACTTGGTCTTCTGTCATGCGAAGCTTGTTTTCCATATGAATTTTGCTGGTTGCAATAAACGTATGAATACGGCCATTCTTTTCCGCATGCTGCATCGCCGGTTGTATCGCCTCACCAGCACGCCGCACATCCTTCTCACTAGCCCTTGCTAACGAGCAAACCGTCGAGTTGTGAATAAGATCTGCAACCGTATGAATCGCGTCAAAATCACCTGGGCTAGCCGCAGCAAAACCAGCTTCAATCACATTCACGCCCAATTTTTCTAATTGTCGTGCAATGCGAATTTTTTCTTCTTTGGTCATGGCAGCCCCAGGGCTTTGTTCGCCATCACGCAATGTCGTATCAAAAATGATTACTTCATTTGTTGTCATGTTGTCTTCCTAAATCAATGCTTAAGATTATAAATGGTTTTTCGCTGTCACATGTCATCTGTGCAGCAAAAACAACTATTTGGTTTGAGGGGTAAATTTAATGTGCGCTGACGCGCAGCAGTGCTAATAGGCGTAGCAGTGCTTGGTTCGCTAGGCGCCAACCAGATAAGGCATTGATTAATTGAACTGTTAAGTGATTTAACATAGCCTAGATTGTAACGAATTATTTGTGTCTATTCAAGATAACTGCATTTAGTCCGCATTTTACGTAACGGTTGGACTGCCTTTTAGTTTCGCTTTAAGCCATAGATAATAACCTGACAAAGCATAGACAAGCACCACAGTAAACAGCACTTCTGGTGGGCTGTAAGAGATGAGAACAAATGCCAACATTATGGCTAGCACAGCAACAAACGGCACACTCTTCTTCAAATTGATATCTTTACCACTGTAAAAACTTAAGTCGCTGACCATTGAACCCGCAGCAAAAATCGTCAAGCCCCAAGCCAGCCACTGCATTTGGATCGCCCCAAAAAATATCTCTCTACCGGTAATACCGTATTCATAAGACACCCAGACAAAACCAGCCAATAAGGCTGCAGCTGCAGGGCTTGGCAAGCCTTGAAAAAACCGTTTATCTTGGAATGGGTCTTCTAGTTTTGTATTAAATCTAGCCAACCTTAACGCCGCACAAGCACAGTAAACAAAAGCAGCTATCCAGCCTAATTTACCCAGTGGCTTTAATGCCCAGACATACACAATTAAAGCAGGTGCAACACCAAACGACACCATGTCAGACAAGCTATCGTATTCAGCACCAAAGGCACTTTGCGTGTTCGTTAATCGTGCTACCCGACCATCTAAACCATCTAATACCATGGCGACAAAAATCGCGATAGAAGATTGTTCATAATTGAAGTTCATCGCACTGACAATGGCATAAAACCCAGAAAACAAAGCTGCCGACGTAAATAAATTTGGCAGCAAGTAAATGCCTCGTCCACGCAAGCTAGGGTGATCAGCTTGATCTGTTGCGCGTCGTGCTAAATTTTTCTCGGTTTCTGACATGATTAATATGGTGAGTTGTCGATAGCCGCCAGTATAGCAAATCTAATAAATGAGGCGTTAGTTTCTAACTTAATGACGAGTCAATTTATTTAATTAAGCGATAAAAACAACGTTCCTTAAGCAATCGAAACGGCACATACTTGTTTATCCTAACCATATTCTTTGAAACCCAATAACTCGAAACACCTTTTGGTTAATTATGGCAATTAAAAACGCAGCAGCAGATTTTGCACGACAGACGCTTATTCAGTTGGCAAAAAAAGGCGTACCTCCAACACCTGCTAACTACACCACGACCTACAATGAAATTGCTGGGATGAAGGCCATTGATGCGCCTTCGGTTAATAACGTGCTGCAAAAAGTACTGATGAGCGCGAGTCATAAGAATCCAAAATTTGCAGCCAATGAAAAAGCGATTAATCAAGCCATCAAAAAACATGATTGGGTTGCCTTAGAAACACAGTTTCGGAAGCTTTTTGTCTCGAATGCAAGCAGTGATGGCAGTGATGTCAATTGGTCAGTATTAATTCGAACACTGCTCAAGCAGTTAGAAACCAGCCATAGAGGCATGACGCTTAGCCGTAAAAAAGAAGGCTTAAGCCGCGTACTGGTCAACTTTTCTAAAGACCCAGCAATGCTTGCGGATAAAATTCAAGCATTGATGCGCGCTTGGGGTGATGCGAAAAACAGTAAGGCAGATGCCATTGAAACTGCCGCTGAGGTTAGGGAAGACACATCTGTGTCAGCCGCTAAAGAACATACGAGCAATAATACTGAACAAGCAACTGAAATGGCTGCGTTATATCGTGACATGCTGATTCGAACCATTGACTTAAGCTTAATCCCTACTTTAGAAACGTCTCCAGCTACGCATAAAAAAGCCATCAACTTATTGTCTCAAATACGAAAAGCTAAAACAAAATCAACGCTTGATAAGCATGCTCAAGAATTAAAAGGTATTTTGCTGGCTGCTGAAACAGAGAGAGAAGAGCAAGAGAATATTAATGAATCACTGATTGATATATTACGTTTAACCTCATCGAGCATGTCAGAAGTATTGCAAGGCGACCAATGGTTATCCAGCCAAATCAAGATTGTGAACGACATTCTTAGCAAACCCGTCACAAGCACTAATCTACAAAATGCAGAAAGCAGCTTAAAAGAGCTCATCCATAAACAGTCTAACTTGAAGCCTGCAATGAACGATGCGAAAGAGCTGCTAAAAGAAATGGCAGGCACGTTTATTAATCGCTTAGTCGACATTACCGAAAGTACAGATGACTACCACCAAAAAATTGAATTGCACCAAGAAAGCTTAAGTAGCATCGATGATATTGATGAGTTAAACGGCGTATTGCAAAACGTTTTAGATGACACGCGCACAATTGGTTTAACCGTTCAACGCACGCGTGAAGAATTCCAAGAAAGCCAAGACAAAATCAATAATGCTGAGAAAAAAATTCAAGAGTTAACTTCCGTACTTGAATACATAAATGAGGTGGCAAACGAGGATTATTTAACCGGCACACTAAACCGTCGTGGGATGGATGAAGCATTAGAGCGAGAATTTAGCCGTGCTGATCGCCACAACACTGAACTCTGTGTTGCCATGATGGATATTGATCACTTTAAAAAACTCAATGATAGCTTGGGCCATAACACTGGTGATGAAGCTTTAGCGCACTTTGCAAAAGTTATCAAAGATGTAAAACGGTCAACCGATGTATTAGCGCGTTATGGTGGAGAAGAGTTCATCATCATCTTGCCTAATACAGAACAGAATGATGGCATCAAGGTCGTTGAACGCGTACAGCGCGAACTAACCAAACAGTTCTTTATGCATAGTGATGAGCGCGTTGTCATCACCTTTAGTGCAGGGGTGGCTCAACGATTTGAAGATGAAACGCCTGATAGCATCATTCCGCGTGCTGATGCGGCTTTATACGAAGCCAAGAGCTCAGGCCGTAATCGCGTGGTGGGTGCCACTGAACATGCTGAAGATATCCCTATTCCTCCGAAATCGGAGACAGCTGCAGATACAGACGAACTGCGTCACTAACTAGCGTTCAAACTCAGTTAAGTTCAAGGTGATCAGCACTTGATTTAGCCAAGCATGTGTTAACATCGCGCTAAATCTATTTAGTTCTCAAACTGCATCATGAAATTCACCCTACACAAAACAGATGGTCAAGCGCGCCGCGGCACGGTTGATCTTGCTCACGGCAGTGTGCAAACGCCTGCGTTTATGCCTGTTGGTACTTACGGCACCGTAAAAGCCATGTCACCTTTAGAAATTAGTGAAATCAATGCACATATCGTCCTTGGTAACACTTTTCACCTTTGGTTGCGTCCAGGTCTTGATGTTATCGAAGCGCATGGCGGCTTGCACAAGTTCATGGGTTGGGATAAACCTATTCTGACTGACTCTGGCGGATTTCAAGTATTTAGCTTAGGCGAAATGCGGAAAATCAGCGAAGAAGGCGTCAAGTTTCAAAGCCCAATTAATGGTGACACCTGCTTTTTAACGCCCGAAGAATCTATGCGGATTCAAAAAATACTCAATAGTGACATTGTGATGATTTTTGACGAGTGCACGCCATACCCAGCTACAG
>SPJK01020736.1_pt1 | contig 13940 bp, 11 predicted proteins | sample 3741771 | NCBI WGS metagenome assembly SPJK01 (sample SAMN10925997, study PRJNA522277) | cold seep metagenome | isolation source: Elba SIP-enriched marine methane seep metagenome, extraction at timepoint T2 | place: Italy: coast of Elba, Mediterranean Sea | reverse complement strand
CGCAAACCTGAGAGAACAGATCGCCAAGGTGTATCTGGGCGACACCCCCGCGATCGATTGGTTGATCTGCTGCCTGCTTGCGCGCGGGCATGTCCTTTTGGAAGACGTCCCGGGGGTGGGAAAGACGCTGCTCGCATCCACCCTCGCCAAATCGATCGATTGCCCGTTTTCTCGCGTTCAACTTACGCCGGACATGCTTCCTGCGGACCTGCTCGGGGTCTCGATCTACTCGCGTGACGGCATGGAACTGAAGTTCCAACCCGGACCGATCTTTACCAGCGTACTGCTCGCGGATGAGATCAACCGGACCACGCCTCGGACCCAGTCGGCGCTGCTCGAAGCGATGAGCGAAGCACGCGTTTCAATCGACGGCACCACCCACGATCTGCAAGCCCCATTTATGGTCGTGGCAACTCAGAACCCCGCAGAGTTTGAGGGAACTTATCCACTCCCTGAGAATCAGCTCGATCGGTTCTTGATGCGAATCAGTCTGGGGTACCCCAGCGCTGATGCGGAGATCGAGATGCTCGATCTTCGGCCTGCAACAACGGTTCTTGAACAGATCGGGCCGATCATGCACGCGGATGACGTGATCGAAATCCAGAAGGAAGTCGATTCGATCCACCTATCTGAACCGATCCGCAGGTACATCGTGGAGATCGCACGTCTATCACGCGATGCGGACGAGATCATGGTTGGGCTCTCGCCGCGTGGTTCGCTCGCGCTCGCTCATGCGGCCCGCGCTTGGGCTTGGATGCACGATCGCGATTACGTCCAACCCGATGACGTGCACGCACTACTCGTACCGGTTTGTGCTCACCGATTGGTGATCGAGGGCGCGGCAACCGCTTCGCATTGGATGCTTGCAGCGGAACTGATCGACTCGATCGCACGTGGCGTGAGTTCTCCTGCTTAACCCAGGAGTTGATCCAGTGCTTCAATCGGATGGATGGCCTTGTGGCCTGTTCCATCGAGGATCTGGTGTCGGCACGATGTCCCTGGCGCGACCAGGATGTCATTTGAGTTCAGTTCGCGAACTGCGGGGAAGAGTGATTGCTCACCGATCTTCATAGACAGATCGTACCGGTGTTCCGCATACCCAAACGAGCCCGCCATGCCGCAACACCCCGTGGGCAGCACCCGAGTTTGTTCAGGGTACAGACGCATAAAGATCGCGGAACTCGTGCCATCGCCCCAAAGTGACTTCTGATGGCAATGCCCATGCAGGACGATCTGCCCTTCGATGGGCTCCAGTGTAACTTGATTCGGATGACGTTCCCAGAAGAGATCTACGAATGTCTCTGGGAGTGCGGCTTTGGCGATGAGTGCATCGAGCACCGTTTGCTCGTGATCAATAATGAAATCCGCCCAATCATCACAGATCGCAGAGAGACAAGACGGCTCGGGCACAAGGAATCCAAGGACCGATTCGTCGAGTACCAGTTCCTTGAGCATGTCGATGGTTTGGTTTGCATCACGCACCGCGTGCGAGAGGTTGCCGAGCGAAATGGCAGCTCGACCTAAGTCACTTACCGGGATTACCTCGATCGAGTACCCAAGTTTGCGGAGGACAGAGACAGTCGCGTGGGTCACGTGCGGGTCATTGTGCGAACTGAACGTATCACTTAAGACAACGACACGCGGGGCACCTTGAGTTTGGATCATCTGACGTCGGATCGGGCGAGCAAACTCGGGGAGTGACCGATTCGGGTGCACGCCCATTGCATGGTTGATGATTGAGCGAACGGGGGTAAACCGTTGCATCACGTTTGAAACCCTTGGCGAGATCGACCCAAACCGATTGAGGGCATGGATCTGACTCATCACGCGAACCTTGAGCGGTACCCCCGTCTGCTCGTACCCCTGCGCGAGGTACTCGCTCTTGAGCTTCGCGATATCGACAGAACTCGGGCATTCACTCTTACACCCCTTGCAACTCAGACAAAGATCAAGCGTCTCGATCGTGTCGGGATCGTTCAGGACCGCTTCGCCGGTGGGTTCGCGAGCGAGTTCCGTCTGACCGGTCAGCGCGAGCCGGAGCGCATTGCCCCGACCGCGGGTGCTATGTCGTTCGTCAAGGGTTGCTTGGTATGAAGGGCACATGACGCCCCCCTGCTTGCGTCTGCAAACCCCCGCTCCGTTGCACAGTTCGACCGCGTGAGCGAAACCGTGCTCTGGTTTGTATTGGTAGAAGGTTTCGAGCTTTGCAACACGGGTCTGGGTCTGATTGGGCTTGATGCGTGTGTGCTGACTGATCGACTCGACCGATTGTGGGTCAACGATGTTCCCCGGGTTCATCAGGTTATCCGGGTCGAAGATCGCCTTGATCTCGCGGAAAGCGCGAAGGAGATCTGGACCAAAGACCCGCTCGATGAACGGGCCTCGTGCCCGGCCGTCGCCGTGCTCGCCTGAGGGAACCCCGCCGAGTTCGATCGCAAGATCCGCAACGTCCGACGCGATCCGATGCATCGCGGCTTCATCTTCTGCCACACGGAGATCGAGCAAGGGACGCACGTGTAACACCCCTACGGAGGCGTGAGCGTAGTAGGACGCAATTGTCCCCTCGCGATCAACGATCGCTCGGAAACGACGCACAAACTCCGCGAGTCGTTGGACAGGGATTGCGTTATCCTCGACGAACCCAAGCGGCTTGCGTTGCCCCTCGATCGCATGTAGGAGGGGCTCACCCGCCTTTCGAAGTTTCCATGCAGCCTCCATGCTCGTCTTGTCCCTAAATCGAGCGATCGGCGTCTTGGGGAGCAACAGTTCCAACTGATCCATCGCGGAATCGACCTGCTCGGTATTGCTCCCAAAGAACTCTACAAAGAGGACCGCGTTTGCGTCTTGATCTGGGAGGACCGCGACGTGCTGGGCACACTCTTTGTTCTTCCGTGCAAGATCCATGATGAGATCGTCAAGCAATTCCACACCTGCGGGGTCGAGTTGCAGTATCGGCTCAACCGCATCAATCGCCGCTTCGACAGAACTGAATGACAGAACACCCAACCCTTTCGACTTGGGAATCGGATGGAGTTGAAGTTCTGCGCCGAGCGTGACGGCAAGAGTCCCTTCAGAACCACAAAGCAGCGGCGCAAGATTCACACGATCGATATCCCAGTTCGATGATTCAAGCTGGTCGAGGATGACATCGAGCTGATACCCGCTTGATCGGCGCATCGTCTTCGGGAACCGTGCGCGGATCAGATCCTGATGACGACGCACGACGTCAACGACACGGGTCGTGATACCCCTGACACCAGTGTCTTTTGCGGTGCTGCCTTTCGCAAAGCGCATGACGCGTCCATCAGGAAGGCACGCGTCAACAGCAATCACACTCTCACTCGTGCGTCCGTAGAGCACAGAATGAACACCAGCAGCATTGTTGCCGATGCATCCGCCGATATTTGCTTGGCGAGCGGTTGATGGGTCGGGGGCAAAGAAGAGTCCATGAGGGCGCATCGCATCGTTTAGGTCATCGATCGTGAGTCCGGGTTCGACGAAGCAATGCTTCTCGTTGATCTCGATCGTCTTCAGGGCAGAACAATGCGATGAGAGATCGAGGACCGCCGCTTCATTCACACACTGCCCACTTAAACTTGTGCCGCCTCCTCGAGGAAGGATCGGAACACCGTACTTGTTGCATGCACGAACAACCTGAGGTACCTGCTCGATCGAATCAGGGATGATCACACAAAGAGGTGTGACCTGGTAGATCGATGCGTCCGTCGCATACAACCCGCGAGCATGATTGTCGGTGCGGATGTCGACGCCCAACGAACGAATGTGGTTGATGAACTCGGGATGGACCACGTGTGTCTCCGGATGATTCTTCTTCATCGACGGTGTACCGTATCACAGTACAATCTGAATTGTGCAATGCATCAAAAAGAACAGCCCGCGTCAGAAGACGCGGGCTGCAGTACTTGTACATGAAATCTGAGGTCAGATTTAGTCGTAGTACGGGGAGATCGTGGTCTCGGTACCGACTTCAACCTCGTAGTACTGGCGGAGGAAGGCGTTCCGGTTGTTTTCTTCACCGTTCAGAGTCACGGTAGCACCAGCGACTGGGTCAGTGACGGGTTCACGATCCTGATCGTCTTCGTTCACGAAGATGTTGTCAGGCTGAGTCTTGAACTGATCTTCGAGCTCAGTAAAGGTCCAAACAACCTGTTCTGGATCGGGAGTGTTGAAGAACTCAACGTGTGCATCGTTGAAGCCGATGTTCCCTGCCCATTCGGTACGGTTGCCGTTCATCGCGAGCGTGATCGAGCTCTGGCCGAGTGGTGTGCGACCGTCAGCGCCGGTACCACCGTCATCGTAGAGTTCCCAGGGAGCGTCATCACCACCGCTGCCGAGCTGGTAAACCGGACCGCGGTTTGCGAGTGCTGGCTCGAGTGCGTCAAAGGTGTTCTGCCAAGAAGGACGACGGAACGCGAATGGCGGGGTGTGAGCGTAGCTGAAGCCACCGGGACGGTTTTCCCAATCTGGAAGCTCGTCGCTTGGTGGCGTGCCCTGGGTACCGTTGTTGTAACCTGGATCGATTGGGGTTGCCTTGAAGTTCGGGTCCCAGAGGGCTTCTGAGAGACCCGTTCCCGAAGCCGCGATACCACCTGCTGGATTTTCGTACTGGTACAGCTCGTACTCTTCGTAGTTACCGAGTTCGATTGGGCTGAAGCAGATACCTGTTTCAACGATACCCTGAGCGATCAGGATTGCGAAGATGTTATCCGTGGTGTTCTTCTCTTGGATGTTCCCAAGCGAATCGCCGTCGATCGTTTTGTTGTTCTTATCGACGCGGCTGGGGAGCGGGTAGAAGTCGCGATTGTTACTCGCGAAAACGACAAGCCCCTGCATGAGCGAGCGGATCTGGGTTGCATCCTTCAGCGAGTTTGCACGCTGACGTGCCTTGCCCAGTGCGGGCAAGAGGATACCGATGAGCAGCGCGATGATCGCGATGACCACCAGCAGCTCAATGAGCGTAAACGCATTCTTACGATTGGTCTTCATGGATTGACTCCTTTACACCATTGTCGATCGATGACCAATCAATCGACGGTTGCCTTTTCGTCTTCAACGACGCTGTTTTTCCCACAGCACCAAATCGTTGAAAACATACACCGCTCACGCTTCGCCCCGTGAGCTCGTAGGCCGAGTTGTCGGCGTGTTTGATTCGGCAGGAATCAATCTGAAACGGGTTATCCTCAATCGAGGTCCCAATAAGGACGTATATCTCGTCAGTGCCGAATGCGCACACCAGCGCTTGTTTGCAGTCCAAGCATATCATCACTCTATTCGTTCCGCAACCGGGACAGTTCCATGATGGACGAAAACCCGCGAAACTTCCCTATTTTTACATTGGAGCACCCAATGTCAGCAAACCATCCAGAAACCACGCTCGAATCGATGGGCATCGCCCTTCCAGAAGCGCCCAAACCTGTCGCTTCCTACGTTCCCACACGACGTTCCGGGAACCAGGTCTTCATCTCTGGGCAGATCCCTGTCGCGGGCGGAAACTTACTCGCCAAGGGAAGTGTCCCAACCCAGACGTCGATCGAGTCAGCCATGGGCTGCGCACGACAGTGCACCCTGAACGCGCTTGCGTGCCTGAAAGCCGAAATCGGTGACTTGGGGTTCGTCACTCGCGTCGTCAAAGTTGGGGTCTTCGTCGCGAGCGAACCAGGGTTCGGTGATCAGCCCAAGATTGCCAATGGGTGCTCAGACCTGCTTGTTGAGGTCTTTGGGAAAGAGATTGGTCAGCACGCACGAGCTGCCGTTGGCGTGAGTGCCCTTCCACTCAACGTCCCTGTTGAGATCGAGTTCATCTTCGAGGTCAACTAAAAACCGCCCGATACCGGGCGGTTCAACTTTCAACTGAGATCTGGGATTATCCGAAGGCCTTCTGGTAATCCGCGAGGAACTGCTCAAGCCCCTTGTCCGTCAATGGGTGCTGCATGAGCTGCTTGATCACCTTGAGGGGGACCGTCGCGACATCCGCGCCGATGAGGGCACACTCGAGCATGTGCTTGGGGTGACGGATCGATGCAGCGAGGATCTTGGTCTCAAACCCGTAGTTGTCGTAGATCGTCCGGATCTGCGAGATGAGCTCGGTGCCGTCCTGCGAGATGTCATCGAGTCGCCCGATGAACGGCGACACGAGGAACGCACCCGCCTTGGCGACCATCATCGCCTGCATGGACTGGAAACAGAGCGTCATGTTGGTCTTGATGCCCTCGTCACTGAGTGCCTTGCAGGTCTTGACGCCGTCAACTGTTGTTGGGAGCTTGACGACAATCTGGGGCGCGATCTTCGCACGCTCTTTGCCCTCTTCAAGCATCTCGCTGTATTCCGTCGCGATCACTTCTGCGGAGACCGGACCGGAGACAACGCTGCAGATCTCTTCGAGACGCTTGCCGTAGTCAATGCCTTCCTTCGCGATCAGTGATGGGTTGGTCGTCACGCCATCAAGGATGCCCAGGTCGTGTGCTTCTTTGATTTCGTCGAGGTTCGCGGTGTCGATGTACAGTTCCACTGTGGTTCGCTCCGTGCGGGGATGGGGAGATGGTTGCCCTGATTTGGGTTGAGACTCTAGGCCTCGATCTGCTCGAGTTCGGGTTTGAGCAAGCGCCGCATGATCTTTCCTGTTGGGTTTCTGGGCAAGGACTCAATGACCACAACCCGCCGCGGAACCTTGTATCCCGGCAGGTTATCCCTGCACCAACGAACCAACTCGTCGGGATCGGGTGCCTGATCTTCCGCGGGTTCGACAAACGCGATGGGCACTTCGCCTCGCATGGGGTCTTGCTGCCCGATGACACCCGAGTCATGAACGCTCGGGTGGGCGTTGAGAACCTCTTCGATCTCGCGCGGGAAGACATTCTCACCACCGACGATCATCATCTCCTTGATCCGCCCTGTAATGCGAAGGAACCCGTGCTCATCGATCTGCGCCATGTCGCCCGTTCGAAAGAACCCGCGATCATCGAACGCGTTCGCGGACTCCTCTTTGAGTCCGAGGTACCCGCGCATAATATTGGGCCCGCGCATCCGGAGTTCGCCATCGGTATTGCACGGAAGAACCTGATCCGTCGCCGGGTCAACGATGATCTGCTCGAGTTTGGGGACGGGACGCCCAACCGTGCCCGCACGGTTTTCTTCGGGGAGTAGCACATGCGTGACGGGCGCTGTCTCAGTTAACCCATACCCTTCCACGATCGGGATCTCGAACTTCTCCATGAATCGTGTCCGAACATCCGCGGGCAACGGTTCGCCCCCACTGATCGTGAGACGCAACGAACTGAAATCCTCCGGTATTGCGGATTTTACGGTCATAAGTGCGTTGTACATCGACGGGATCGCAACGTAAATCGAGGGACGATGCTCACGCATCAACTCGACGATCTTCTTGGGCATGAACCGGGCGGTGTACACCACCTTGCACCCGAAGAGCATCGGGACGAGGGTGAGCGCGGTGAGCCCAAAGCTGTGGAACTGTGGGAGCACGCCGAGGAACACATCATCGCGTTCTACACCAACATGCTCATGCACCTGGATTGCATTGCTCAGCATGTTCTTGTGCGTGAGCATCACCCCCTTGGGCTTGCCCGATGTCCCAGACGTGTAGAGAACGACCGCGAGTTCATCAGGAGAGGTCGACTTGGGTGTCCGAGGCGTAGGTGACTTTCTGAAATCAAGATCCTCGAGATACACAATCTTCTTGCACCTGGGCACAAACCCGAGATGCTCAACGAGCTTGCGCGATGCAAGGATGAGATCGCACCCGCAATCCTGAACCACGTAGTTGAGCGTGGGTTCATCGAGAAGGTAGTTCAGTGGGACCGCCGCTCGCCCCGCGAGCCAGGTCCCGTACGCCGCGATCCCCATCGCGCCCGATGTCGGGATGAGCAGCCCGATCGTTTGTGTGCTCGACTTTGACTCGATCCGGTCCGCGATGTGCATCCCCGCGACGAGCAGTTCTTTCCCACGATAGCCCCGCCGATCATCGACAATGATCTCGCGATTCGGACGACGCAGGAAACTCGAAGTCAGCGCGATCGACAGATTGGTGCGCAACGAAACGAGCAGCGGATTGATCGACATAAAGGTACCCCTTCGCAAAGACAAAGATAGTGTACACTAATGTCTTTGGGATTGCAAGCGTGCGAATCAGAACGGCCAGATTTCCAATCCGTGTGGCGCGTTCCGGAGATCGTTCGTTACCTGCACACTCTTAATCAACTCGCCTCGGTTCATATCAAACGCACTCACCGTGCCCGGCGAGGAACCCGCAATCACGAGCTTGTTCTGATCATCCACACACAGCCCACGACCAAAGGCCTGTCTCGCAAAGTCGCCGGGGATGTCTGCATGTTCGAGTAAGTCTGGATCGTACCGAGGGTACTCGAACTTCTTCTGAGGGCGCCCGTTGCGATCCGCGAGGACCGCTGCGTCCTGTCCCGTGGAATTCATCAACACCCCGTTGTTCAACGGCTGACAGTTGTGCGTTGTCGGCGGGACGATCGCGAACGGGCGCACCTCGTCATCAATGATCGAGGCGAGCACATTCATCGCGAGCCCGGAGAACATGCACACGCCGTTGGTGTAGCACACGTTGTTCAGGTGCAGATGATCACCCTCTGAAGGCCCGTCCGTGCGGTTGGGATCAAACGGCTGCGCGTGGAGCTCATGCCCCTCGCGTCCATTTCGAGTAACCCTCTTCACCCGCATCCACCAGCCGCGATCGAAACGCTCCGCGTGGGTATCGAATCGGAGCACGGAATCAAAGCTCGTCGCGCTCAGGTAAATGTACCGGTGCACGTCGTAGCAGATCTCGTGGCAATGGTGAAGGTAATCGCACTTGTAAGACCGGAGAATCTCGAACGATTGATCGAACACGAAGAGCTCGTCGGAGGCCGCGATGAACACCTCATCGCCGACATAGCAGATCCCACGCAGACCGCGTCCCTGCCCGCGCCCCTCCCAGTTGATATCGACCCGGTTCCAATCGAGGACCTGATCGAACTCGCCCGTTTGCAGGTTGATCAGGAACGCGCCGCCGTGGGAATCGCCCTGCTGGGAACTGCGAATGACATCCGTCATGAGGACTTTGGGGAGGATCATGGGGTATGTGTTCCTTCCGCGATGACGGATGCGATAGCGCACTGTTCGATGTGTGAGAGCGAGACATGCCAACGCTCGATGCCAAGTTCACCCGCGATCTCTGCGGCTCTCCCGGTGACATTGAGAGATGGCTTCCCGTTCTCCGCTCGGACGACCTCGATGTCGGTCCACCCGATGCCTTGCGACCAACCGGTGCCGAGTGCTTTGAGCGCTGCTGCCTTTGCAGCGAACCGTGCAGCGAGATGTTCGTGCTGGCGCTTCGATGATTTGCTGTCCGATTGCTCGCCTGGGGTGAAGACGCGTTCGAGGAATCGCTCGGGGTGATCGCCGAGCATCCGCTCGATGCGTGCTGTTTCCACGATGTCCACCCCGTGCCCGATGATCATGACTCGCTTTCGGCCTTGGGCTTGGACTCGGTTTTCTTCTCTTTCTTGGCTGGCTTCTTGTCGTCACTCTTCTTGGATGTCGAGTCGTCCGACTTCTTGGTCTCGGTTGCTGCTTTGGTCTCGGCTTCCTTGGCCTTGTTGTAATCCTTGGAGCGGTAATCCGTCTCGTAGAACCCCGAGCCCTTGAAGATCAGCGCGGAGCCGGTGCCGATGAGTCGCTCGAGCTTGAGCTTGTTGCACTCGGGGCATTTCTTTTTGACGCCCTCGCTCATGGACTGGAAAAGCTCAAACTCATGCCCGCAGGCGTTGCAGCGGTAGTCGTAGGTCGGCATGGCTTAGTCCTCGCCCTCGGCCGAATCGTCCTCGCTGTCATTGGGCTGGGGAACCACGGCGACCTTGGCAGGACGGACGACACGCTCGCCGAGCTTGAATCCGATGCCCACATTCATAGAGATATGCCCGGGCTCGATGCCTTCGACAGCCTGCTGCATCATCGCAGCATGCTCGGCGGGGTTGAACTCATCGCCCACGCTCGGGTTGATCGGCGAAACGCCGTACCCGCTGAGCATCCGCATAAACTCGTCGCGGATCATCTTGACGCCGTCCATGACCATCTGCGAGGACACCTTCTCGGGATCCTGCATCAGCGCCATCTCGAAGGTATCAAGCAGCGGGATCAGCGACTGAACCACACCCTGCGTCGCGCTGGTTCGGGCTTCGCGTTCGTTGCCCGATGCGCGGCGTTGGAAGTTCTGGTGATCCGCCGCCATGCGGAGGAGCTTGTCGCTCAGTTCGTCGCGGGCGCGGATCGTGTCGACGAGGGCCTCGACGATCTCTTCGTTCTCGTCGGAGGTTTCGAGTTCGCCGGCCACCGCGAGCTGACGGATGGACTCCATCCGGGCCGCGTGCTCCTCAGCTTCCTGCTGGGCCTGCTGCTCCGCCTCGGTCTGCTCGACGGATTCAGCGGATTCGTTCTGCGTATCTTCGATGTGCTCGTGTGTTTCGTTCATGGATCAACACTCACTTCATATCTTGAGTCAACCGCCGATGAAATCGGTGATCTTCTTCCAGAACCCGTGGGATTCGGGGTTGACATGCTTGTCTTCGGTCTTGGCGAACTCACGCAGCAGCTCTTCCTGCTTGCTCGTGAGCTTCTTGGGGGTTTCGATCTTCGCGACGACGATCAGGTCGCCCTTGCGTCCGCTTCTGAGATTCGGGAGCCCCGCGTCGTGGATGCGGAAGATGTCGCCGTACTGGGTGCCCTTCTTGATGTTGAGCGATTCCTTGCCCTCGATGGTCGGGACTTCGACCTCTGCACCGAGCGTCGCCTGCGTGAACGAGATCGGCATCTCCATCAGCAGGTGATCCCCGTCGCGCTCGAAGAACTCGTGCTTCTTGACGCGGACGACGACATGCAGATCGCCGCGGGCGCCCTGCCCGTTGGCCGACACATCGACGCCGGGCGGCTCGCCCTCGCCGGGCACGCGCACGGCCTGCCCATCGTGAATCCCCGCGGGGATCTTGACACTCAATGAACGCTTCTTGCCGATCCGACCCTTGCCGTGGCAGGAGTCGCACTTGTCCTTGATGACAGTCCCGCGTCCGCGGCAGTTGGGGCACGCCGTCACCATACGGAACATCCCGCCCATCCCCGCCTGCTGGACCTTACCCTGCCCGTTGCAGGTGCCGCAGGTCTCCGGCGTGGTGCCGGGTTTCGCACCCGATCCGGTGCAGGTATCGCAGATGTCCATGCGGGTGAACTCGACATCCTTGCTCACGCCCTTGGAGACATCCTTGAGATCGAGAACGACCTCGGTTTCCAGGTCGTACCCGCGTGCGGGCCCGCGCCGGGCGCCCCCGCGTCCGCCAAACCCACCGCCGCCGCCGAAGATGTCGTTGAACATCGAGAAGATGTCATCGACATTCATCCGGTTGAAGTCGTGCCCGGCCGCGCCGTGCCCGCGGAGCCCCTCGTGCCCGTACTGGTCGTAGATCTTGCGTTTGGAGTCGTCGCTGAGCACCTCGTAGGCCTCTGCGCACTCCTTGAACTTCACCTCGGCTTCGGCATCGTCCGGGTTGCGATCCGGATGGTACTTCATCGCGAGGCGTCGGTAGGCGCGTTTGATCTCCTCGCCGTCGGCAGTCCGTTCGACGCTGAGCACTTCGTAATAGTCGCGGGTGGTGGGCATATTTTACTTTGCGCTTTCTTTCTGCGATATTGTCAGAGAACGGATTTCTTCAGCAAGCCCATCGATCGACTTAGTGATCTGGTCAAACCGACTACTCAACTCTCTCTCGATACCGGGATTGCAGAGCAGTTCTCCATTTGTCCACGAAGGCGATACATCCGAAGTCGTAGTACACTTTGACTTCGCTGTAGGAGTTTTGGCAAACACTGCTTCAAGCAGAATCCCATTCGCCGTGTTGCGGTCTTTGCTTAACTTCTTGTCATCGAGCACCCAACTCACTGCTTGACCGGCGCGAATCATCGGCCACTCATTGTCGAGGTATGTCCGAATGTCTTTGAGCACACCTTCTATCTCAATAGAGTAGTTCTTTGGAATTACTCGAGGCCTGACATTGAATGCAGATGAACCTCCAACATTCCGCATCACTAAGCAGAAGATACCACTTCCAGATTCAAGTTGCTCAACTCCAAAAACAATGCATGGATCAAGCTGAAACTCAACCAGTCGCTTAGTGATTAGAACATTCCACAATGTCAGCAATGCGATAACTGTCGTCGCAATCGCTGAGATGACTACCGCTTCTTCCATCAAAATCACCCCCCACCGTTTCCGATGAGGGGCATGTGTATCTCTATCAGCTCACCGCGCCAACAACTGGCTCGGTGTCTTCCTTCAGGTCCGTCAGCATCACATCGGTCGTGAGCATGAGCCCCGATACGGACGCGGCGTTGACGATCGCGCTCTTGGCGACCAGCGCCGGGTCGATGATGCCGGCCTTCACGAGGTCGGTGTAGTCGCCCGTCGCGGCGTTGAGCCCGAAGTTGCCTTCTTCCTCGCTCACGGTGTCGACCGCGAGGTCGCCGTCGTAGCCGGCGTTGGTGGCGATCTGGTACGCGGGTGCGGTCAGAGCACGGGCGAGGATCTCGAAGCCGAACTTCTCGTCGCCCTTGGCCTTCTTCGCGCCCTTCTCGACCGCGTCGATCGCACGCAGGAACGCGACGCCGCCGCCGGCGACATAGCCCTCCTTCGCTGCAGCGCGGGTTGCGTGCAGCGCGTCATCGACGAGGTCCTTGGTAGCCTTCATCTCGGTCTCGGATGCACCGCCCACGGAGATGATGGCGACGCCGCCGGTGAGCTTCGCGTGACGCTCCATGAGCTTCTCGCGATCGTACTCGGAGGTGGACTTCTCGTGCTGGGCCATGATCTGGTCGGCACGAGCCTGGATGTCGGCCTTCTTGCCCGCACCCTTGACAATCGTGGTCGAGTCCTTGTTGATCACGATCCGCTGCGCCTTGCCCAGCTCACTGATCTCGATGCTCTCGAGCGAGCGCCCGAGATCCTCGGAGAAGTACGTGCCCTTGGTGAGCACCGCGATGTCCTGGAGCATGGCCTTGCGGCGATCGCCGAAGCCCGGCGCCTTGACCGCGGCGATGTTGAGCATGCCACGCAGGCGGTTGACGACGAGCGCCGCGAGGGCTTCGTTCTCGACATCTTCCGCGATGATGAGCAGTGGCTTGCTCGAAGTCGCGACCTTGTTGAGCAGCGGGAGCAGGTCCGCGAGGTTGCTGATCTTCTTCTCGTGGATGAGGATCAGCGCGTCCTCGATGACGCACTCGCCGGTCTTGGGATCGGTCATGAAGTACGGCGACAGGTACCCCTTGTCGAACTGCATCCCTTCGACATAGTCGAGGGTGGTCTCGGCGCTCTTGCCGTCTTCGACTTCGACGACGCCTTCAGCGCCGACCTTGGAGATCGCTTCCGCGATCAGCTCGCCGACTTCGGCGTTGTGGTTCGAGGAGACCGTCGCGACCTTCTTGTAGTCGGCCTTGCCCTTGCAGGGGACCGCGATGTCATCAATGGCTTCGGATGCGACCTGTGCCGCCTTGTTGATGCCGCGCTGGACATGTACGGGGTTCGCACCCGCCGCGACGACCTTGAGGCCCTCGTTGAAGATCGCCTGCGCGAGGACGGTCGCGGTGGTTGTCCCGTCGCCGGCCTTGTCGCCGGTCTTCTTGGCGACCTGGTAGAGCATCTTGGCGCCCATCGACTCGAACTGCTCGGGGAGCTCGATTTCCTTGGCGACCGAGACGCCGTCCTTGGTCACATGAGGCCCGCCGTAGGACTTCTCGATGACGACATGGCGACCGGCAGGGCCCATCGTGCACTTGACGGCGTCGGCGATCTTGTCCACGCCCTTTTTCATCTCGAGGAGCGCTTTGTCCTCGAACATGATCTGTTTGCTGCTCAT
>SPJK01015941.1_pt1 | contig 13948 bp, 12 predicted proteins | sample 3741771 | NCBI WGS metagenome assembly SPJK01 (sample SAMN10925997, study PRJNA522277) | cold seep metagenome | isolation source: Elba SIP-enriched marine methane seep metagenome, extraction at timepoint T2 | place: Italy: coast of Elba, Mediterranean Sea | reverse complement strand
TTTGCGCTAGCTTTGTCGTCACCTCACCAATTGTATTGGCATAATCATCGGTACTGTCAGTCATCTTACTCAGGCGCTCGATAAACGTCGACACCATTTTTTTAAAGGTTTCTTTGGCTTCAGTCAGACTGTTCTTCAACAACCCTTGCTTATAAATCACCTCTTTCAGACTTTGCTCTGCATTGATTAATGTCGCACGGTCTAAAGGGCTGGCAATAATCGTTTGTATCGTTGCAACCTGCCCTCGCAACCAAGCATCTTCATCGACTAGTTCGCCAACATTATCAATCAGCATTTTTAGCATGCGTAAAAGATCATTTTTGACCCCTGACTCATTTGCATTGATCAACTCTACTTTGACAATCAACGCACGAAAGCCTTTTAGCATTTCTTGCCATTGCTCAAGTTTTTTAGCAGTTTGCGCTAATTGATAAATTGATTGGGCCTCTTCCTGTAATTCAGGATAGCCATCAAGTCTGGGAATAAATCCATATTGAATAGATTGGCACAACACTTCTTTTAATTCATTAAAGTTTTGCTGAAACGGATCTGGCGTACGATTAAAGACACCATTATCAGACGATTCAGCAGAACCCTCGACTGCGACCTGTGTTGTTACTGGTTCAGTATCAACTAGTGGCAAATCCGTTGTGCTAATTTCTGCATCTTTTGTTTCAAGCACCTCAATTTTAGTTGAGTCGGCGTTTTTGTAGGTTTCCCAGTGCTTAGTTAGGTTTTGCAGCTTCTGTGCAAGCAATACGTCCTGGCCAAAGTTTTTGAGTACTTTATCCAGAGCCTGTGACTTTTGTGCAGTGCTTAAGCCAACTTGTTTTGCTTCCCAGTTTTTTAATAGCCCACGTATCGCATCAGGCCAGGCTTGTGATGTTTGAATGCTTAAATCCATGCCCTGTTTCAGGTTGGCTGCCAAATTATCCCAATTGCTAGCATCTAAGCAATTTTGCCAGTTTTTAACCCATTTCAACTCATCGACATTGTCGAGGTCCAGAGAAGACAACGCAGCTTTGAAGGCTGCCTCAAAAGTCTGCTGAGGCTCCACACCGGCAATCTCATGATAAACACGCGTGTAATTTTCTGGCGATGGCACCATGCGCTTTGCCGCCATTTGTTTAAACGTTTCACGTGCGATTTCTAGAGATTTTTTTTGATCAACCGCTATATTTTGTTGATTTGCCATTTATCACCACCTGTCATTATTGCTGTAGGAAATAGTCAATAAAGACATATAATTCATTAGCTTAGCCTTCAATATTGACATAATACCTCAAAAACACACATTCGTTATTTTTAATCAGATAATTAGTTTGAACTCAGTTGAACTTCACAGCAAGCTTTAAAGGCAATACCAACTGTTTACTGACAAGTTTTATGCTGGTCAAATGAATTAATGCATAAAACATTCATCAACTTCAGCAATCTTTGGTAGAATTGCGTCTGGCGGGTCTCCTCGCATTGTAAGGTAGCCAATCTGGTCAGGTGCGGAAGCAAGCAGCCACAACTATCAAGCAAGTGCCGGGGTTAAGGCTCGCCGCCCATCATTTAAGCAATCACAACATATGCGCTATCAAGTACTCGCACGTAAATGGCGGCCACGCTCTTTTGACACCTTGGTGGGTCAGCCGCATGTTGTCCGTGCCCTATCTAACGCGCTTGAACAAAACCGCTTACATCATGCTTATTTACTGACTGGTACCAGAGGAGTCGGTAAAACCACACTTGCGCGCATACTGGCCAAGTCATTAAACTGTGAGCAAGGCATTCGCCAAAAAGCCTGTGGAGAGTGTCCCGCTTGCCTGGAAATTGATCAGGGGCGCTTTGTTGACCTAATTGAGATTGATGCTGCAAGCAACACTGGTGTTGATGCCATGCGCGAGCTGCTAGAAAATGCTCAGTATGCGCCAAGCAAAGGCCGCTTCAAAGTCTATATTATTGACGAAGTACACATGCTGTCGACCAGTGCTTTTAATGCAATGCTTAAAACACTGGAAGAACCGCCAGAACATATCAAGTTTATTCTTGCAACGACCGACCCTCAAAAAGTACCCGTGACAGTGCTGTCTCGTTGCATTCAATTTAACCTACGGCAAATGGCCACCAGCGACATCGTTGGGCACTTGCAAAACATCCTAACAACAGAATCTATTGAGCACGAAACAGAAGCTTTAGGCATGATTGCCCGCGCAGCACAAGGCAGTATGCGCGACGCCCTGTCATTGACTGATCAGGCGATTGCTTATGGGCAAGCATCGATTAAGTTAGACGATGTCAGCAATATGCTTGGCGCCATTGATCAGCGCTATTTGTTTGCCATCATTAACGCACTCTTGGATGAAGATGGCAATGCTATTTTGGCTCAATCAGACCAAATGCTAGAACGGAGCTTATCGTTTGAAAATGCACTGGATGCACTAGCAAAGCTATTTCATCAAATTGCGATGGTACAAGTTGTGCCGGAGAGCTTGGCAGATGACTTACCCGATCGCCAAGCGATTTTGGATTTAAGCCAGCGTATCCCTGCGGATTTATTGCAGGTGTTTTACCAAATCACGATTTTAGCCCGACGCGATTTGAATCTGGCGCCCGATGCTTATGCGGGATTCACAATGTGTTTGTTACGACTACTGGCCTTCAATCCCAAAAATCAGGCCGGTTTGCAGCAACCTAAGCCAGCAATAGCGAGCACAAATGCAACAAAGGGTGCAACACAAACAACACTAAAAGCTGTTGCTGTACAGCAGAGTAAAACAGACGCGAATACCATTACCGAACAAAAGCCCACTCAGAGACCAGCTACTGACCAACAACAAAGTGCTAGTGCTTTTGATGGCAACTGGCGTGGTCTCATTGGTCAGCTAAAACTTGGTATTGTGCGCACATTGGCTCAGAATTGCGAAGTTAGCCGTTATGATCCACAGAATATTTATTTGCTTTTGCAACCAGAGCAGAAGCATTTATTAATGCAAAATTATCAAGACAAACTCGCTGCAACTATCTCTAAGCATTACAATCAAAAAGTACAATTACATTTTGAGGTTGGCGGCACTGGCGACACGCCAGCACAACAGATTAAAACAGAAAAAGCAGTTCAGCAATCACAAGTAGAAAAAGCCATTCATGAGGACATTTTTGTTCAAGCATTGATGAGTGACTTTGATGCAACGATTGTTAAAAATTCAATTAAACCACTTAATTAAAATATAAGGAGCGATTTATGAAAGGTGGCATGGGAAACTTAATGAAACAAGCCCAGCAAATGCAGGCTAACATGGCAAAAGCTCAAGAAGAACTGGCTAATATTGATGTTGAAGGCAGCGCATCAAACGGCTTGGTTAAAGTGCAGATGTCTTGCAAAAATGTCGTCAAACGCGTATCAATTGATGACAGCGTAATGGATGACAAAGAAATGCTGGAAGACTTATTGGTTATCGCGTTAAAGGACGCAGCCGCTAAAGTTGAAGAGACCACTAATAGTAAAATGTCTGGTTTTATGCCTGGCGGGATGAAACTACCCTTCTAAGCTTTCATGCAAAACCCACCATCACTTGATCACTTAATTGAGAGTTTGCGCTGCTTGCCTGGCGTAGGGCCAAAATCTGCACAGCGCATGGCTTATTATTTATTGCAGCGTGATCGTGATGGTGCAACGCAATTACATGAGGCACTGGGACAAGCACTTTCTGTGGTTGACCACTGTTCACGGTGCAATACCTTTAGTGAGCAACCTATTTGTCCGCTGTGCAGTCAGCCAGATAGGGACGCTAGCAAATTATGTGTTGTCGAGATGCCAACTGACCTAATGATGATTGAAAATACGCACACCTACGATGGTTTGTATTTTGTGTTAATGGGAAAACTCTCTCCGCTAGACGGCGTTGGTGCCAAAGAAATTCACCTAGACCGACTGATTAAACGCACTAAGGATGGTGAAGTAAAAGAAGTGATTCTGGCAACAAATTACACTGTTGAAGGTGAAGCGACTGCACACTATATTAATGAAATGCTAAATGCCAGAGGCATTAAAACCACAAGGATTGCACGCGGCATGCCCATGGGCGGTGAGATTGAGTATGTTGACACAGGCACGTTGGCACAGGCCTTGATAGAACGTAAAGGCTTATAAACTATCAACATTTCACAAGTGGCAGAATTTCTTCTGCCTTGCTAACTAAGTAGTCTGCTCCCCAACGTTCTGGCTGATCATCATCAGAAAGATATCCAAATAAAGCCACCACTGTTTCCATCTTGGCCGCCCGGCCTGCCTCTACATCTCGCTCAGCATCACCAACATAAATAACCTCTTGCGGGTTAACATTCAATTGACTACAGGCCATCAGCAAAGTCTCTGGTGATGGCTTAGGCTTAGGCGCATCATCTCCACACAATAAACAGTCAGCATAATCAACTAGATAATCTGATAAAAAAGGTACGGCTTGAATCAGTGGTTCAGAAAACCGCCTCGGCTTATTGGTCACAATACCCCAAGGCACCTGAGCCTCAGTCAATGCTAGTAACAGATTTTCAATACCAGGCAAAAAGTCTGGTTGTCGTACTAAGACCGAAGCATAAAGCGTAAGATACTCATCCACCATTGTTTCAAAGCGATCATCGGTTTCATCCAAACCAAAACCTAATGCCAATAAGCCTTTTGAGCCGTGAGATGCAACAGGACGAATTTTCTCAAAGGGTAAAGCTGGCTTGCCATAACGAGCACGCAATAAATTCAAGGCATGACCTAAGTCATGCGCGGTATCGATTAAGGTGCCGTCCAAGTCAAATAAAACTGCGCTCATGAAGCCTGCTTAATCGTCTGAACCATATAGTTGACGGAAGTGTCATCTGTGAGGTGATAATGGTCAAGGACCGGGTTATACCCTAACCCCTTCATCTCAACACTCGCCAGCTGACTTTCACGCGCCATGCGTGATAACTCTGACGGCTTGATAAACTTATCATAGTCATGCGTGCCTTTAGGCAATAAATTCAAAAGATACTCGGCACCTAATACGGCAAACAAGTAAGCTTTAGGGTTTCGGCTAATGGTTGAAAAATACACACTACCACTTGGTTTAACCAAATTTGCACAGGCATTTATAATGGAAGCTGGATCAGGTACATGTTCCAGCATTTCCATACAAGTCACCACATCAAAACTACTAGTATGATCATCGGCAAAACGCTCTACTGGCACTTGGTGATAGTCGACAGAGACATCACTTTCTAATAAGTGCAACTTAGCCACTTGAATGGCCTTTTCACCCATATCAATACCAGTGACACTTGCCCCTGCACGCGCCATCGATTCCGAGAGAATACCGCCACCACAGCCAACGTCCAGCACTTTTAAACCTTTAAGCGGTGTCAGTGATTGAATCCAGTTTAGGCGTAAAGGGTTAATACGGTGCAGTGGTTTAAACTCACTCTCTGGATCCCACCATTTGTGGGCTAGCGCAGCAAACTTATTAATCTCTGCTGCATCGACATTTTCTACGGCTTCTTTAATCATGACTTACTTCTTAACTCCGAAATTTTTGGCTGCCAGCGCTGCACAATTGCTGCCAGCTCATCTAACTCAATATCACTAAAACACCCGTCACTATAACGCAACTCACCAGCCACCCAGGTATTCGTCACTTGTTCGCGCCCACAGGCATAAACCAAGTGTGCAATAGGGTCATAACAAGGCGCAATACTCAAATCACTCACATTGACGGCAACTAGGTCTGCCTGTTTACCAATATTAATCGAGCCTATTTCTCCTCCTAAACCCAATGCATTAGCGCCATTAATTGTTGCCATTTCTATGACCTGCTGCGCACTTAACACCTGTGCATTCTGCGTATTTGCTTTTGCCAGCATGGCTGCCAGGCGCATCTCAGCAAATAAATCCGTACGATTATTACTGGCCGCACCATCCGTACCAAGGCCGATATTAATGCTAGCATCATTTGCAGAGGCTATTTCGGCCACACCACTACCAAGCTTAGCATTGGATGCAGGGCAATGTGCAATATGACAACCATATTGAGCTAATAATTCACGCTCTTTATCATCAAGGTGTACAGTATGTGCAGCGATCAAACGCGGGCTTAATACACCAAGCTCCAGTAAACGCGCCAATGGGCGGACACCATACTGATTAACTGAATCATCTATCTCAGCGATGGTTTCATGCAAATGTGTATGAATCGATAGGTCTAGCTGCTCGGCAAACGTTACTATTTTTTCAAACGTCTGGTTGGAGACTGTATAAGGTGCGTGGGGTGCCAAGCTAGTGGTAATACGTTCATGATCACGCCAGCTGTCATGCGCTTCAAACCCCTTAGAAAGATAGTCTTCTGCATCATCAGCATATGTACTTGGGAACTCAATAACAACCAAACCCAGATTTGCACGAATACCTGTTTTTTTGACTGCTTCTGCTGTAGCAAGCGGATAAAAATACATGTCATTAAACGTTGTAACTCCACCCTGTAGCATTTCTGCACAACTTAACAATGATGCCTGTTTTACAAAATCATGATTCAACAAGGCTGCTTCTGCGGGCCAAACGTAGTCATTCAGCCATGTCATTAGTGGTAGGTCATCCGCAAAACCACGCATGAGGGCCATAGGCACATGACTATGCAAATTAATCATGCCTGGCATCAGTGCTTGACCTGCTAGAGATATAGTTTGCTCTGCTATGTACTGGTTAGCAACTGCTTGCGTTGGCAAGATGTCAACAATAATCTGCCCATCGATGACTACAGAGTGTTCGACTAAGAGTGGTTGTTCAGAGTCTGCTGTTACTAGCCAGGTTGGTGAGATTATTTTGCTGACGATAGTCAGTTGGCTTGGTTCAATATTCATAGACAGTATTGTAAACAAAAAAAGCCTCGCAAATGCGAGGCTTTCTATTTTAAATCAGTGCGAATTAATTATTCACAACCCATTTCTTTTGTCATCTGTGCAGTAATTTCTACGCGACGGTTAGGCTGTAAGCATTCGATCAATGCTTTACCGCGGATACCAGAACACTCAACGACTGGCTCAGTTTCGCCACGGCCTAGTGCTTGTAAACGTGAAGGGTCAACACCTTGTGAAACTAAGTATTGCGCAACCATGTTAGCACGACGCTCTGATAAACGTTGGTTGTAAGCAGCTGAACCGATACGATCAGTATGACCAATTACCATCACCAATGCGATTTCTGGATTAGCATTGATCTGAGCAGCTACATCATTCAACTGAATTTCACCAGCTGATTTAAGCTTAGCGCGGTCAAAGCCAAATAACTCTTCTGCAGAAACAGTGATTGTTTCCATACTAGGTGCACAAGATTCAACAATATTCAATGGCTCAGGCACATACTCATCTCTAGGAGCAATCGCAGGCAATGTAGAATCTTCAACAACAACTGGTGCCGCAGCTACTACAGGTGCAGGTTTTGGTGTACCAAAACGGAAGATACCACCAAGGTTGAATAAAGTATTACTAATTGTCTCGTCATCACCAGCTGCATCCTCAGCACGGCTCCATTGTTGACGAATATCAGCTTGCAAACCAAATGCTTCAGTAAATAAGTATTGAGCACCAACACCAACGTTACCTAACCATGATGTTTTCTCGTCACCAATGCTTGCACCCGTTGATCTAAGTTTGTAATCCAAGTCATTGCGCGCAACACCCAAACCACCTAATAAGAATGGTCTAAATTTATCGCGGCTAAACATATAGAGTGCGTCAAGGCTCATTGCACTTTGTCTGTAATCGCCTTTAACAGTATTACCAGGGAAATCTTCATCAGCTTTGTTGTAGCTTAAACCACCTTGTAAATCCCAATGTTGGCTAATCTCACGACCAAATTTCAAGAAGCCACCGCCTCCGTCTTTTGCATCTAAATCGCTATCTGTATGCATATAGCTAACACCTGGTAACAAATACCAAGCGCCGTCATACATCTCGTCTGCATAAGCGGTTGAACCCAATGTCATTGTTGAAGCTAGCATCAACCCCAATAAACTCTTTTTCATTTTTTTGCTCCTTTTATGATGCTAACTTAAATAATAAAATGAATAAGTTAGCTTTAATAATTAATCTTATAGTATAAATATATCGCAGTCGTTTGTTTACGTGCAACAGTTAACGTAGAATTGTCCCTAAATTATGTGACATTTTGTTGGAAAAAAACCACAAAATTACAATACTTTACTTAATTCCCGGATGCGGGTGGGGTTAAGCGCCTTTTGTCGCTGCCCAGCTTGGCATACCCCACCCCTGAATCCCAAGTAGTCAGGCTTGTATGATTTCAACCTACTCACATCACTTGATTGCAAGGATCCAGCCAAACCAATTAAGCGATCGTTAGTACGCATTTGCTTGAAAAAGCTGGCAAGCTGTTCATCAGAATAGTAATCCAATAACGTCTTGCCTTTTTTGCTGGAGGTATCCAACATCACACAAGCAATTTCAGCCTGTTTTATCGCTGACATTAAAGCATGCTGATAGGTTAAGTCAGCAAAAAGAACAGCGATTATTTTGTATCCCTGTTCTGCATCATGCTGGATGACCGCCAAGCAACTTTCGTAAGCCTGCATTGATGCAGGACAAAATCCGACTTTCAGATAATCAATATTTAAGGCTAGTCGCCTAGCAATAGCAGCATCTATCTCTTCTGGGGACATTGGCAGATCACCTATTGTGGCGCTTATCACAGACTCGCCGCTCAGCGCTGCAATAATACTCGCAGTTTCAGCCAAGTCCAGCGCACCTAACGCGCCCCGCTCTGGGTCTTTGAGATCAATGAAATCCGCACCATTTTTTTGTGCCAATACTGCCTCTTCTGCAGAACGTACACTGATTAATAATTTGCACATACCAGTCTTTCTATTATTCACTCTAGCTATGCCAGATGCTCCCCTGTTTGCATCGCATAAAACTGATCTATATGCTGATTAAGCCAACCCCATGCCTCTAACTCGGCATCTCCAGCTGTTTTATCTATCGCAATTTGCAAGTAGTCTTTTTCTTGCATAATTTTGTCTTTGGGTAGCATATTCAAGCGACTCACTAACACGGCCAATTCAATCACTGCGGCTTGCGCACGGTTAAAGCCTTTAAATGGACGGTGGTTAACTTCATGCACAAGCCGCATTATCAATGTCGGCCGTTGTTCATCTTCTTTTACCTCAATCAGCTCGAGTTCCATGTGTGCCAGAGTATCCACTAGGCGCGCACCGCTAATTTTTTCAGCAGCGGTAATCTCGCAGCGCAACTGTTTGGTCAAAGCGCCTGCAAACACACGAACATCATCAGTCAAGTTCACCACAGCGACTTTGGTGTCGAGTATGTTTTGCAATGTCGTCGACGGCTTAAATGGCGCAATCAAAATATGACCGCCTTGCTCACGGACACCGAATGGCGTAATGTGGACCTGCCCTTCGTGATTTTGAGTGGTAACAATAGTTTCATTAATCTTCATAATGACTCCTGCTGACTGCGTTTCTCTTTAAGTGATGCTTCGCGATGTCCTGTCTGGTCAGGAGGGGCTGTTTGTTTGTCATTGACACCCCATTCCAGCGCTTGGTCTTGTGCATAGCGCTTACCCAACTGCCAAGCAATTTGGGCACGGGCCAACTCAACGCCCAGATAAAAAGCATGGGAGGCATCATCATCCACCTTGAGGTCAGAGTAAAGTTGAAATGGGTCTGTGCTTTGAAATAAACCGTCTCGATTATAAATATGCATACCCTCCTCGCTCACCTGAATGCGAAAACTGGGGTCTTTAATTGCTTTTGCAGTCGCAGCTATTTCTTCACTACTGTAGGTAAATGGGCGCTTGTCATGCAAGCCCATTAACCCATTAGAATAACCTCTCGGCAAACGCATATCCTGCTTAGCCGCATACATCGTTCTGCGAGCGATGTCGGCTTCAAGAATCGCATTTTTTGCATGCTCACTAACACTGGTAGCCAGCACTGCATTAATATCCAACTCGCTAACAATGCCAAACAGTAGCGCATTAATGCCTGTTGTGTCTGCATCAGTCAGTTCTGTTAGATTACCCACGCCCATCATGATTGGAATATCTGGGTATTTTTTGCGCAATTTTTGATAGCGTACAATCGAGTTAGTTAACCCAAAATGTATTGGGTCTAAAATCGCATCAGCGTAAAAATCACGCCCGATTTTCTGACAGTGTTCAATTGCGCGATACAGAGAAGGTAAACTATTGGGCCTTGCTGGAATCAGTACTGGTGTTGATGCAACTTCATCTAGCAGCCAAACTGTTTTTTCAGTCAAGCTCAGCAGGAAGTCAGCGCCTGCTTGACCTGCCTGCAATAAATCTTCAACATTCAGCGAATCAACACTGACTTGCATGCCATATTCATGCAGCGCTTGTATTGTATCTTGCATGTGTGGGAATGCGACTTCTGGCAAACAACCCAAGTCAATAACATTCGCGCCTTGCGACTCAAACAGCTGCGCTTTCTTAACAATGCCTTCAACCGACAAAAACGGGGCATCAACGACCTCTGCAAAAATCTTAACACTGTGATCATCTAAGGCTGTCTGCTGACCTGCTTGTCCAAAATACTGCGGCAAATCCTTAAGGTCTTTTGGACCACGTACCACAGGAATGCCATACAATGCTGCCAACTCTTCAAGGTCACCCTGACATAAGCCAGGCAAGATAAGCTTTTCAGCACCACCAGTTTCTTTTAAGCGGTTTTTGATAAGTTTGGGCGTCATCAACGCGGCAACAGACACGCCAATCTGATGGATACGATATTTGAATGGCGAAACCTTGGGGTCAGCCTGTATTTGGGATAGGACTTTGTCCAGGCTTTTTTCAGCCAACTTGCCTGTCAAAAAAAGGAGGTCTTCAGCCATGCGTAGTCAAATGACTAAAAGCGTTAGATTATAGAGCGTTTAATCTGGCTTGGATAGCACCAGACAATTCTGACATATCATCAACAACAGTCGTCGCTTCAAAAGCTTTTAGCTTTTCGATATTCTCTAGGTCAATTTTGCGCGGATAAACTCGCACAATATTGTCTTTTGGCGCTTCGGAGTCTAGCTCTTCATCGGTATCACAGGCAAAGACGATGCTTGGCACACGCGTTTTACCAGCTTGCGCATATAGATTAGTGACCAGACTATCTGATATCCCGTAAGCCATTTTGGCAATACTATTAGACGTGGCTGGCGAAATCACAAGGGTATGATAATGCCCTTGATAAAAAAACTCGACTGGGATACTACTCGCAGTTTTGTCTTTAAAGATACGTGGGGTATTGATTTTAAAGCCGTATTGCGTAAGCACTTCGTCTGCTGCCGCACTTAAAAAAACATCCACGTTATCTAAAGACTCGATAATTGCAATTGTCTCGCGCAAATAATGCCCAGAACCTGTAATTGCCCAGGCCAGCTTCTTTTGACTTTGTTCCAAACCGCTACCTTGCTTATGCAAATGGATGTCTTAAGACAATAGTTTCGTCACGCTCGGGGCCTGTCGAAACAATATCAATTGGCACTTCGCAAAGCGCTTCAATGCGTTTAAGGTAATTTTTAGCATTCTCTGGCAATGCATCCCATGACTTCACACCAAAGGTTGTCTCCTGCCAACCAGGCAGTGTTTCATAAATCGGCTCACAGTGTGCCACCTCATCTGCACCAATCGGCAGCAAGTCGATTTCTTTGCCATCCAAACGATAACCAGTACAAATATCCAACTCTTCAATGCCATCTAGCACATCTAGTTTGGTGATACACATACCAGTTAAACCATTGATACGTGCAGAGCGACGTAAAGCAGGCGCATCAAACCAACCGCAGCGACGTTTACGACGTGTAACGGTACCAATTTCCTGGCCTTTAACTGACATTTGTGTACCTGGCGCACCTTCGGTATCAACGTCCAGTTCACTCGGGAATGGACCTGCACCAACACGCGTTGTGTAAGCCTTGGTAATTCCTAACACATAGTGCAACATGCTTGGGCCAACACCAGCACCAGCAGCAGCCTGACCAGAGACACAGTTACTTGAAGTCACATACGGATACGTACCATGATCAATGTCTAACAATGTACCTTGCGCGCCCTCAAACAGCAGGTTTTGACCTGCCGCATTCGCGTGATACAAGGCAGCTGAGACATCGGTCACAAGCGGTTTTAAGTATTCAGCTTTGGCCAAAGCACTGTCTAACTGCGCTTGGTAATCTACTGGGTCTGAATTGAGGTACTTGGTTAATACAAAGTTATGATATTCCAGCACATCTTTTAATTTGTCAGCAAACTGTTCAGGGTTAAACAAGTCATATAAGCGAATCGCTCGTCTTGAAACTTTGTCTTCATAAGTAGGGCCAATGCCTTTACCTGTCGTACCAATTTTCTTTTCTGGACTACGTTGTTGTTCACGCGCTTGATCTAAGCCGATATGATAATCAAGAATCAAAGGACAGCCTGGGCTGACTTTTAATCGGTCTTTTACCGACAAACCGCCACTTTCTAACGTGTCAATTTCTTTAATTACATGATTAATATCTAGCACAACGCCATTGCCGATATAACAATTCACACCTTCACGCACAATACCTGAAGGCACTAGGTTCAACTTGTAGACTTTTTGCGCATCGCCCTGACCTACAACCAAGGTGTGGCCGGCATTATGGCCGCCTTGAAAACGAACCACACCTTGCGCATGATCCGTCAACCAATCGACGATTTTGCCTTTACCTTCGTCACCCCACTGGGTGCCAATCACGACTACATTTTTCGCTGCCATATTGCGGATGCTTTCTTTTACTAATTAATCTAAATAATAATGCTAAAAATCACTGACTTGCCATTGCTCGCCATCAAAAACTAGCTGTTTACAGCATTGGGACTGCGTAGCTGTTTCGTTACCTAACTGCTGAATCACAACATTCCCTTCATTGCGCAGTTTCGCCATTTCTTCTATCAATGATGACTGCGCAGAAGTTTTAATTTCACTGATTGCCGGTGCCCAAATAGCATTCATAGAATTTGTTGCATGCTGTGAAGTCACCAAACCTCGCAAATCAATGCTAAACCCTGTAGCGGCACGAGCACGGCCAAAGGCCTTACCGACTTCATTATAGCGGCCACCCAATGCAATTGGCCCTTTAAACCCATCGGCATAAGCCGTAAATACCATACCGCTATGGTAGTGATAGCCACGCAGATCACTGAGGTCAAAACTGGTTTCGACACCAAGATCGTCTAAGGCCTGATACACTTTGGCTAACCGAGACAATGCCGCTTGGATCTCAGCCGTCTCGGGCAGAATAGATGCTGCCTGATCAAGCACTTCGACACCACCATACAATTGTGTCAAATCAATCAGTGCCTGCTGTATATTGGAATCCAAGCCTTTGGTTAACAACGCAATTTCGGTCTTATCTTTTCTCAACAAGGCCTGTTGTAAATCGTACTCTAAGGTATCTGCAATAGCGCAAGTCGCAACCAGGCTGCCAAAGATATCCACGTGGCTTAAGTCAACTTTAACTGAATCGATACCAATAGTTTTAAGCGCTTGTATCATCAAGCGTTGCACTTCGATATCGCCTTCAACGCCTTGATGCCCATACAGTTCAGCGCCGACCTGAATGGGTTCACGTGAATGAGCAAGCCCGTCTGGGGATGATTTGACGACGCTGCCAGCATAACAAAGTCTGGTTACACCGGTTTCATTTAACAAGTGCGCATCGATACGTGCGGCTTGAGGTGTCATATCTGCACGCACACCCATTAACCGTCCAGAGAGTTGATCAACGACTTTGTAGGTTGCAATATCCAAGTCATGCCCTGCCCCTGTAGTCAGAGACTCGATATATTCAAGCATTGGAGGGATTACGTACTGATAGCCATGAACTTTAAACAAGTCCAGCAAAGCACGTCTGTGAGCTTCGATTAACGTGGCTTGCG
>SPJK01060528.1_pt1 | contig 13960 bp, 10 predicted proteins | sample 3741771 | NCBI WGS metagenome assembly SPJK01 (sample SAMN10925997, study PRJNA522277) | cold seep metagenome | isolation source: Elba SIP-enriched marine methane seep metagenome, extraction at timepoint T2 | place: Italy: coast of Elba, Mediterranean Sea | reverse complement strand
TTATGATCTCTTACCAACCAGTTGTTAAATGCATAAAAACCCGGATTATGCATCGCCGCCGCCAACACTTTAGCATAGGTTTTAAAGGGATCAACGATATGCACTTCGCCGCCTAAAGTCGCCAGGGTTTCTTCAAACACCTCCACTTTAGACATGGTGATGATGCCGACTTTCGGGTTTAGCGAGCGAGCCAATGCGGAAATTTTTAGATTAGTTTCCTCATCATTGGTAATCGCCACCACAAATTTGCAGTTATCCCGCATAATCCCGGCTTCCAATAAATGTTTCGGCGCACCGGCGTCAGCGCATAAACCGGGCATCGCCACTGTATAGTTTCTAAGCTGCAGCGCTTTAATGCGTTCTTCATCGGAATCGATAATCACCGCCGACATGCCGTAATCGCTCAATCCCCGGGTTAAAACGCTGCCGGTATCGCCAAATCCGCAAATAATATAGTATGGTTCGGAAATACGCCTGACGCGTTTAGAAAATCGCGATTCTGCCAAGGCGCGAACAAAAAACGGATTCTGCATCAAGCGAATAATACTACCGATGGCGTAAACCCAGGTGATCACACTGGCGTATAAACAAATAATCGCCCATAAGCGCTGAGCGTTGCTGAAGGCGATGGGTATTTCGCCAAAGCCGGTGGTGGTCGCGGTATAAGTCATAAAATAGTAGGCATGAAAAATACTCATGTATTGGGTTTGCCCATCCGCAGTTTTTTCACCGGGAATAAACACCATGCCTAAAATAGAGATAGAATAAACGGCTATTAGAGCCAATATCGGCGCGCGCATTTCGCGCATGACGATAAATAACACGCGATTTATATCGATTGCTTCCGCCATAGTTCCGCCTGATCAGATTAATTCATGCAATGCCAGTCATTCATTATCAAAAACGCGACATTAATGTCTCGGTGACTAAAATAACTGTAGAAATAATATTCGCCAGCAATGCGCCGCCGGTAAAAGATACGATACTGGCCGTTACATCCGGGGTTAAGCCTGTTTCGGTAATATGCACCACTACCGTCCAGTAAGTGGCTGCGGCAATGAGCTGTAAATCGGCCACCAAACTCGTTGCCAGCAGGATAGCGCCGATTTGAGATCTATCGCCGAATTTCAAAATGGTTGCAATCAAGTTGACGATAATCACGGCAAAAAGCTCAAAAACGCTGTGATGCGCCGGATTATCCATTTCCCCTAGAAAAAATCCGAAATTCAAGGTTAACGCTAAAATCACAAAGAATCCAAAAATGACTTTTTCAAAATTCATAAAGTGTCGCCTCGTTGCCTATCTGTTTAAATTATAATTATTTCCGTGCGGGGTGTATTTTAACAATTTTCAACACATACGCGTTAAAAACTCTCACGGCTTTAGTAAGAAATAGGGCTGCTGTACTAGCCCTCTATATTAAAAGTTGCTAATATAACACCTTTTAAAAAATTATTAAGGATAAACTATGTCGCTCACTCCTGCAGAACTGATCGCAAAAGCATTGCAAAATATCACCGAAGTTTCAGTCGATGAAGTTAAACAACAATTGGGTGAAACAAAACTCTTAGATGTCAGAGAGGGCGAAGAATTTGCCGCCTCACATCTGCCCGGCGCCATCAATATTCCTAGAGGCGTTATGGAATTCAAATTAGCCGCTCATCCGCATTTTGCAAACGCCCAAAATGAAGATATTATCGTTTATTGTCAAAGCGGCAGACGTTCTGCTTTAGCTGTCGATGTATTGCAGCAATTAGGCTACAGCAAAACAGTCAGTATGGCGGGCGGCATCAAACAATGGTTGGACAAAGGTTATGACGTCGAGTAAAGCGGAATCATTACGTATTGATAAATGGCTTTGGGCTGCGCGTTTTTTTAAAACGCGCAAACTGGCCGCTGATGCGGTATCCGGCGGAAAAGTTCATTTAAACGGTCAGCGCTGCAAACCCTCTAAAGAGGTTAAAATAGGCTCTGATCTGCATATCAACAAAGATCAATACAGTTGGGATATTGTGGTTAAAGGCATTAATCAGCAACGCCGCCCGGCTCCCGAAGCGGCATTGCTTTATGAAGAAAATGAGGAAAGCCGCATGAAACGCCAGCAACAAATTATTCAACAAAAACAGGAAAAAGCATTAGTCGACCATTCCGAGCGACCGCGAAAACCGACTAAAAAGCAGCGTAGGCAAATTCACCGATTCAAACAAGGCTAGTACTAGCAACCTGTCCGAGAAAACGCTGAATTATCGATTATCGCGCCTCACTTTCTGTTCTTGCAAATACTCGATAAACTCCAAAGCCGGTAAGGGTTTACTGAATAAATAGCCTTGGAAAACTACACAGCCTTTTTGTTCAAGAAAGGCTTTTTGTTGTACGGTTTCCACGCCTTCCGCAATCACATCCAAATTCAAGTTTTTGGTCATATTGATAATCGTTTCGACAATCACGGTATCGTTCTCATCAATGATTAAATCGCGAATAAAACTTTGGTCAATTTTTAACTCATCCAAAGGCAGTTGTTTCAAATAAGCCAATGAAGAATAGCCTGTGCCGAAATCATCAATGGAAAACTGAACGCCGATCGCTTTTAATTCACGCATTTTTTCGATCGTGTCGATAAAATCATCAATCACAACGCCTTCGGTTAATTCAATAAAAATATGTTGCGCTGAAATTTGATGGCTTTCGATCACTTGTATTAATTGATCAACAAAATCCCCTTGCCTGAATTGCCTGGAACTGACATTAACGGCAATGTGATCAATCTTAACGCCCTGATCCAACCACTGCCGCATCTGCTGACAAGCCTCATTAAACACCCACAAACCCAAAGGAATTATCAACCCGCTTTCTTCCGCAACGGGAATAAAATCGGCCGGTGAAATTAAACCCTTTTCCGAATGTCGCCAACGTATTAATGCTTCACAACTTCTCACGCCTCCGCCCACTTCGACTTGCGGTTGGTAGTACAAAATAAAATCTTCATTTTTCAGCGCCAGGCGCATTTCTTTTTCCAGAAATAATCTCGCATCGGCGGCTTTTTGCAGGCTGGGATGAAAAAAACTGATGGTGTTGCGGCCTTGTTCTTTAGAGCGATACATCGCTTTATCTGCTTGTTGAAATAATTTTTCGCCGCTCAAACCTTGTTCCGGAAATAAGGTGATGCCGATACTGGTTGAACAATGATGTTCATAATCGCTGATAAAATAAGGTTGTTCCATGCTCTTTCTGATTTTTTCCGCAATGATTGATACGCCTTCGGTGGTCTGCTGCAAATTATCCGCAAAAGCCCGAATCAATATGACAAATTCATCGCCGCCCAGCCGGGCAGCCAGATCATCTTCCCTAATCCCCTGATTAATGCGTCCGGCCACTTGGATTAACAGCTCATCGCCGATATGATGCCCCATCGAATCATTTAAAATTTTGAATCGATCCAAATCAAGAAAGATAATCGCACCGAATAAACCTTTTCGTCTTGCCCGGGAAAGTTCACTATTCAATTGAGATAACAATAAACGACGATTGGCTAAGCCGGTTAAAGAATCATAAAAGGCCAACTGATAAATTTCACTTTCGGTTCTTTTTTGTTCGGTAATATCGATCATGGCGCCGATAAGCTCTTTAACCTTACCATTTTCCATAACGACATTAACGACATCTCTCAACCAAATGACCTTGCCTTTACTGCAAATCATCCGATATTCAAATTGATGAGATCGATGTTCTGCGCTTTGGGCTTGGCAAAATTCAGGCGCCCATTCTTTATCATCCCTGTGCATATGCTTGATCCAGAAGTTTTCCTCTAGCCATTCGGAGACCGGATAACCTAAAACTCTTTCCGCCTCATCACTGACGAAGGTGAATTGCGCCGTCACCGGGTCGGCGCGCCAAAAAATGGCTGTTTGCGCTTGCACCAATTCACGAAAATGTCTTTCACTTTGCGCTAATGCTTGAGTTCGTCTTCTGACCAGATCTTCAGTGCGTAATGTTCTACCGCTAAGCAGCATTAAAGCAAACCCGGTACAGCCGGCAATAATAAAGCCTATCAACAAAGACCACCAATTATTCCAGGTCACTTGAGCATGTATAAAATCTTCAGAGGGTCGATAAGTTAACAGCCATTGCCGGTCAGCCACATTGATAGGCAACTGTTGATTCAAGTCCCATAAATTGAGTTCTGTAGAAATTTTATCAGGGATGTTGCTGTATAAGATTTTCTGTTGATCTTTAATTTTCACCCACAATTGAATATCGGAAAGTTGAGAGAAGGCTTCTTTCATTTCATCCGACATCCTAAAGACTACCGCCACCAATCCTTTTAAATCCTGACTGTCTATTATTTCCGCCGATTTGTTCTGATAAATCGGCGCATACATAACCACGCCCGTAACCTCTTCCAAGTCCTGGATCAATTGAAACGGTTCGGTAATGGTGATCAATCCGGTAGTTTGCGCTTTTTTTAAGGCTTTGAAATCAACCGGGTCATTAGTGGAAATATCAAAGCCCAAGGCCCGGCGGTTCTCCGCCAACGGCTCGATATAGCTAATCGGAAAATATTCTTTACGTTGCGCGGAAGGTATTAATCGATGATCCTTATCACGTTCGGTAATTTGAAAATCAATACCGAATTTGCGCTCATATTCCAGCCTTTCTCGGTCGCTAATGTATGAGATCCAAGCCATTGCCCGCATACTGCGATGGGTATTGACTATCGGTAAAGTTATGGCTTCAAAATCCTTGGCGCTAATGCTTACAGGGCTATCAAATAAAGCCTTAAGTATTTCAATTAAACGGATGCGATGTTTAATTTCTTTATCAATATAATGATGCAGCGTATTGACCTGACGATCAAAAATAGCATGAATGCGTTTTTCTTCCTGGTTTTTATAATATTGAAATACGCTCAATACCAATACTAATGTGATGCTCAGCGGGATCGCCAATAACTTTTTTCTTTCATGCCAACTGGATTTGGGCTTGCCGATAAAGGTCAATACCAATGGGGTAAACACAAACACGCCGATGGCGTCGCCTATCCACCAGGTGCTCCAACTGATTAGTAAATCTTCAACAGTGATGAACCCTTGCAAAAAAACAGCCGCCACGCCGACGGTCGGGCCAATCACGCAACTGAGCATAGCCAGTATAAAGAATTGAAAAATTTTTCGGTCTTGGATTAAAGGGTTATCAGTCTTTAACAGCCGATGAATTAAATAAGCGCCTACCGCAGCTTGCGCACATGTGCCGATTGAACTAACAACGCTGGTGATCAATGATGGCGTCAAGGAATCCGGACTGGAGAAATCCCAAAAGACCAGGATTTTGATCGCCATCGCGCCCACAAACAGACCAGGCAAAATTCGATGACTGCAAACCATAGCCATAGCTAAAGCGGCGCCTGCCGCCGGCCATACCGGGCTGGCGTTCATAGGCGGAATCGACAATAGGTTTCCTAAATAGCCGGATACAAAATAGACTAGCGCAACAATAATATTGCTGATTATAAATGAGACTGCCGGATGTTGAGTATTCACGATTGGCAAGGTAATTTTGTTAGCGCTTAATTTAAGGTAATATAGTTAAACTTAACTTAATGACAGCGCTACGCACATTAAAACATGATTGACTGCTTACCCTATCTTCAGCCTTCCGATTTCCCAACTATTGAAAGGGGTTCTACGGAAATTTTACAAGTCAACCTTGGTTATTTATGTAACCTTAGCTGTACTCACTGCCATGTCAATGCAGGGCCTAAGCGTAGCGAATTGATGGAACGAAGCAATATTGATCAGGTTTTGAACTTTCTAAACCAAAACTCTCAAATCCATACTTTGGACCTGACCGGCGGAGCGCCGGAAATGAATCCAAACTTCCGCTATCTTATCAAACAAGCCAGTCAATTACCTTTAAAAATAATCGACCGTTGTAATTTAGTCATCTTGCAAGAACCGGAATATCATGACTTGGGGGAATTTCTGGCCGCTCAGCAAGTAGAAATTGTCGCCTCACTGCCTTGTTATCTGGAAGATAATGTTGATAAACAACGCGGCAAAGGCGTTTTTGAGGCCAGCATTAAGGCTTTACAGCAATTAAACGCCCTAGGTTACGGTCACACCGACTCGCCGCTGATGCTGCATTTGGTGTTTAATCCGCAAGGCCCATCGCTACCACCCGAGCAATCGGAACTGGAAAAATCTTACAAAGCCTATCTGTACGACCATTACGGCATTGTTTTCAATCAATTATTAGCCTTGACCAATCTACCGATTAAACGATTCGGCAGTCAATTAATCAGCCGTGGGGAATTTGACGATTACCTGCAACTACTGAAAACAAACCATCAAACCGCCAATTTAGAAAGCGTCATGTGTAAAAATACGTTAAGCGTAGATTGGCAAGGCTATCTTTATGATTGCGACTTCAATCAGATGCTGGATTTGCCCTTATCCGGTCGAAAAACCCATATTACTCAAGCTGATGACATAGCCAACCATCAAAGCATCAAAACCTTGCAACATTGCTATGGCTGCACAGCGGGTCAAGGCAGTAGTTGCGGCGGCGCGATAACAGAAAAATAAATCTTATGTCGCGCCCATCATCCGTTGTTCAGGTTTTTTGCAAAGCGCCGATAGCCGGTGAGGTTAAAACCCGCACTCAGCCGCAATTGAGCGCCGAACAGGCCGCCCGACTTCATCAGCAACTGTCCTTACGCACGCTGCAAGAAATCAGCAATTCCGCTCACTACGAAATAGAACTATGGTGCGCGCCGAATACCGATCATCATTTTTTTCAGGAAATTGAAAGTCGCTATGCGATTACCTTAAAACAGCAGTGCGAAGGCGATTTGGGGGCGCGCATGAGCCATGCCATGCAAACCGGCTTGAAAGACTACCGACAAGCGGTGTTAATTGGAACTGACTGCCCGGGTTTATCCAAGCCTTTAATTGAGCAAGCTATTAAGGCTCTACAAAACAGCAATGACTGCTGCATAGCGCCTGTCGAAGACGGCGGCTATTGCCTAATCGGCGCTAACACCCATTTTCCGCAATTATTTGATAACATCCCTTGGAGTACGGACACGGTTTTTTCGCGCACTGTAACTGAAATCAAACAACTGGATTTGAAGTATTATGAACTGCCGAGACAGTGGGATGTAGATGATTATAACGATTATCTCAGGTTAGTTGCTCAATATCCGCAATTTAGCCACACCTAAAGGCGCGCAGTGCGCACTCTGCGTCACGGATTTTCACGATTTCAGCAATAATTTTACCGCCAAATCAGCCATGTTTTTCGATCCGCCGCTGGGTCCGAGTTTTTGCTTAACGCGGCCCAACGCCTGCAACATAGTTTGACGATATGGCGCATCAAACAACAACTTATCTATTTCAGCCGCTAACGCCCCGGCATTAACATCATGTTGTATCAATTCTTTAACAATGCCTTTTTCTGCAATAATATTCGGTAAGCCGATAAAGGGAATTTTGACCAATAAACGGCCCAGCAAATAAGTCAGCCAGGATAATTTATAAACAATCACCATCGGAATCTGCAATAAAGCAACTTCCAAGGATGCGGTGCCGGAAGCTGTCATGACCGCATCACAGCATTGAATAACATCATAAGGTTGATGCTTAATAATTTTAATTGGCAAAGCAGTTTCCGCCAGAAACGGCGCTATGTTTTCATCTGCTATCGAATCGGCCTGCGGCAATATATACTGCAGTTCAGGGTGTGTGACCGCTAATTTCTCCGCAGCTTCCAGCATCACCGGCAGCAAGCGTTTAATTTCATTATAACGACTGCCTGGCAACAAACCGACTACAGGCCGAGCAGCATCCAATTGAAACAATTTTAATGCGTCCGCCTTGCTATGTTTAGGGTGAACCTTGTCTACAGATGGGTGCCCGACATAAGCCACCGGCACATTTTCAGCGTCATAATAAGCCGTTTCAAATGGAAAAATCACCGCCATCATATCGATGGCTTTGCCGTATGTCTTCACCCTTCCCGGCCGCCACGCCCAAACTTGCGGACTGACATAAAACAATACCTTAACGCCCTGCTTTTTAGCATATTGCGCCAACTTCAGGTTGAACTCCTTATAATCAACGCAAATCAGCAAATCCGGCTTATCCGAGCATATTATTTGCTTCATGCCTTTTAAGGCCGCTTTAATTTCGGAATAATGTTTCAATACCTCGATTAACCCAATCACCGCAATCGCTGAAGAGTCTATCCGGGTATCGACACCGGCTTGGCGCATTTTCGCTCCGCCCATGCCGATAGCCGCCACATTCGGAGTTTGTTTTTTTAATTCCAAAAACATATTCGCCGCATGTTGATCGCCGGACGCTTCTCCGGCGCTGAACATAACAGTATAAGCCTTGTCGCGAATCATTGAATCCAATCCGACATTAACTTAACACGCCGCCGATCACCTCGGTGATTTGCTTAATTGACTCATCGCTAATGGATGAACAAATCGGTAAAGACATGCACTGTGACGCTACCCTCTCAGTATTCGGCAAACTCAACCCCTTACAAGCATCCTTAAACACGTCTTGTTGATGCAGCGGCACCGGGTAATAGACGGCGCAAGCCATCTTCTTATCTTGCAAGGCCTTGATAACCTCGTCGCGACGTTCGCACAATAAAGTATATTGATGATAAACATGCTCGCCGATATTATCTTCATACGGCGTTGCTAACGGCAGATCCGCCAACAATTCGGAATATAGGTGCGCGGCATGGCGTCTGGCCTGATTATATTGATCAATGCGTTTTAACTTGGTTCTTAAAACTACCGCCTGCATATCATCCAAACGACTGTTATAACCAATCACATCATGATAATAACGTACATCAGAACCATGATTGCGCAATTTTCTAAGCATTGTCGCCGTTTCATCGGATTGGGTGACAACCAAGCCGCCATCGCCGAAAGCGCCTAGATTTTTACTGGGAAAAAAACTGTATCCGGCCGCATCTCCGAAGGAACCGGTTTGTCCGCCATTAACGCGGGCGCCGAATGATTGCGCGCAATCTTCGATAAGTTTTAAACCATACTGTTCGCACAAGGCTTTGATCTGCGGAATATCGACCGGTTGGCCGAATAAATGCACCGGCATCACCGCTTTGGTATTGTCATTAATGGCTGCTTCAATGCTTTCAGCGGTAATATTGAACGTTTTAGGATCAATATCAACAAAAACCGGTTTGGCGCCGACATATTTAATCGCTTCCGCAGTGGCGATAAAGGTAAAGGCCGACGTAATGACCTCGTCGCCCTCGCCAATACCGGCGGCCAACAAGGCCAAATGCAATGCATCGGTGCCGGAAGCACAGCCCACCGCATGGCGAACGCCAAGATATTCCGCCGACTCCTGTTCAAAGGCTTGTACATTCGGACCTAATATAAAAGAACAATTGGCGATGGTTTCAGCCAGCCCCTGTTCTACTTCATCTTTAATTTCAGCATATTGGGCCTTCAGGTTGACCATAGGTATCATATCGTTAGCCTTTTTGTGTTAACAGTTTGGAGATTTCTATCGCGGTTTGCAAAGCTGCTTTGCCGGCTTCACCGCTCACCAAAGGTTGTTCGCCGCTTTCGATGCAGGCGGTAAAATGTTGAATTTCAGTTAATAAAGCATCGCCGTTATCAAATACCGACTCTTCGGTTTCAATTTCAGGAATCCCCGGAAACATTTCCTTTTCCCCGGTTTTATGTTTAGTCAACACGCGGTTTTGAAAATCCACCGAGATATAAGAACAGGGCCTGAACATGCGCATTTTTCTTTCCATTTTCATGCTGATGCGGCTGGCCGTTACATTCGCTACGCAACCGTTTTTAAACGTCAGACGGGCGTTGGCTATATCAACGTCCTGAGTGAGAACGGCGGTACCGCTGGCGTCGATGCGTTCTACTTCGGATTCGACCAAAGCCAAAATAATATCGATATCGTGGATCATTAAATCCAGCACTACGCTGACATCTGTTGCTCGCGGATTAAACGGCGCCAAGCGATGGGACTCGATAAACAAAGGTTTATCTTTCATTTTTCCCAAGCCCATGATAGCTGGATTAAAACGCTCTAAATGACCGACTTGTAAAATAACGTTGTTTTCTTTAGCGACTGCGATTAATTCATCCGCTTCTTCAACGGTGACCGTAATCGGCTTTTCCAGCAAAACATGCGCCCCGGCTTCCAGGAAGTCTTTCGCTACCTTAAAATGTAAACTGGTCGGCACCACGATGCTGACCGCATCGACATGACCTAATAAGGACTGGTAATCAGTTAAAGCGGTTGTATCATGCTTTTTGGCTACAATTTCAGCGGATTCCTGATTAATGTCAACCACCGCCGTTAAATCACAATTTTCTAAAGAATCATATTTCTCAGCATGAAACTTACCCAAATATCCCGTTCCAATCACTGCACATCTAAGTTGATTCATAAACCTCCCAATTTCAAACTTACTACGCTGTTACGGAGCACAAAGGGCTTTATTGTACCATCGTCATCCCTTGAATTCAGAATGAACAGAGAGATTAGGAACGTGAAAGAATTAAATTCGGCAACTGGCGCAGAATTTTTATTCGCATTCAAGGCGCACAAACAGGCGCATAGCAGGCTATGTAACTGTTTGTGCAACGCTGAAGGCGGATAAAAAGACAAGTCAGTTGTCGAAGTTATTTCGTGAACGTTCCTCAACTTAGATTCCGACTAATTTTTTCGCACCGCTATCGAAAAAAATAAAAATTAGCTAAATAATCGCTAAGTGATTACAATAAATTTATAGTTGATAAACTACAAAGCAAGGACTTCTCAAGCTGAAACATTTTCCCGGCGCTGAAAAAAAAGGCGCATTGCCGCTAAAAAACTTAGCCCTCAAAAAACATTTAAAATACAATCAATAGCAAATATAATCATGAGCATTTCATGCTCTTTTTCAAAATGCGTTTCGACCATTCAGTTCAAAAACCATAAACATAATTTCAAGGCAGTTTTATTAATCTAGCTCAAGTTTCCTGATAATTGTCTTGATTTAGGTTAGAATGCGCCAATATCTTACTGAACTAATCAGTAATTAAACTAGACCAAAAGAGTGAAACTAATCACTGCTGACGAGAGGTTCAAGCATGAAAGCTCCTATACTCCGATTCTTAATAATATTTGTAATAGTCTCGGTTGTAATTTCGATGATAAATCGTTCCGCGCCCACCTATGATTCTGTCTACAACGTATCTTATTCAGACTATATTGAAGACATTCGCAACGGCGCGATTTCCGAAGTTCTGATTAACGGCGATGTTGTCTTAGGCAGACGCACCAACGGCGAACGCTTTACCACTTACAATCCGGATGACCCGCATATGATTGACGAGCTGTTGGAATACGGCGTCAAAATCAAAGTCTCTAAACCGGAAGAACCTTCCGCCTTTATGCAGTTCTTCATGTCTTGGGGTCCTATGCTGCTGTTAATTGCGGTATGGATTTATTTCATGCGCAGACAACAATCCGGCGGCGGTCCCGGCGGTCAAATGGGCTTCGGCAAAAGCCGCGCCAAGTTAATGGAAGAAAACCAGGTTAAAGTCGGTTTCAGCGATGTAGCCGGCGTTGAAGAAGCCAAAGAAGATGTCACTGAAATGGTGGACTTTCTGAAAGACCCCAGCAAATACGAATTTCTCGGCGGTAAAATTCCCCGAGGCGTATTAATGGTCGGGCCTCCGGGAACCGGTAAAACCTTATTGGCGAGGGCCATCGCCGGAGAAGCCAATGTGCCCTTTTTCAGCATTTCCGGCTCCGACTTTGTTGAAATGTTCGTCGGCGTCGGCGCCTCGCGGGTGCGCGACATGTTTGAACAAGCCAAAAAACGCGCCCCTTGCATTATTTTCATTGATGAAATCGATGCTGTCGGCCGTCATCGCGGAAGCGGCATGGGCGGCGGCAATGATGAGCGCGAACAAACCTTGAACCAGTTATTGGTGGAAATGGACGGTTTCAGCGGCAACGAAGGCATTATTGTCATCGCCGCCACCAACCGCGCTGACGTTCTTGATAACGCCTTATTAAGACCGGGGCGTTTTGACCGTCAAGTCACCGTTAATTTGCCGGACATCAAAGGCCGCGAGCAAATTCTTAACGTTCATGCGGGTAAAATTCCGTTAGCGGATGATGTTAACCTGAATGACCTGGCTCGCGGCACACCGGGCTTTTCCGGCGCTGAATTGGCCAACCTGCTTAATGAAGGCGCATTATTTGCAGCTCGCAATAATCAACGCATCGTCACCATGAATGACCTGGACAAAGCCAGAGACAAACTATTGATGGGCGCCGAAAAACGCAGCATGGTGATGCGTAAGGAAGATTTATTAATGACCGCCTATCATGAAGCCGGTCACGCCATTGTCGGGCGTACTGTGCCGGAACATGATCCGGTTTATAAAGTCAGCATCATGCCGCGCGGCAATTCATTGGGCATTACCATGTTCTTGCCCGAACAGGATCAATACAGCGCCAGCAAAGATAAATTGGAAAGCCAGATTTCCAGCTTATTCGGCGGCCGCATCGCAGAAGCTATTATTTACGGTAAAAACAAGGTCACCACCGGCGCTTCCAATGATATTGAAAGAGCCACCCAAATCGCCCGCAATATGGTGACTAAATGGGGTTTGTCCGATAAGTTGGGACCGATGGATTACGGCGAAGACGAAGGCCGCGGTTATATGGGACCACAAGCCAAACCCATGTCAGAAAAAATGGCGCAAGTGATTGATGATGAAATCCGCCATATTGTCGATGTTAATTACCAACGCGCTGAAAATATCCTTACTGAAAACATGGAAATTCTGCATAACATGGCTCAAGCGTTAATGGATTGGGAAACCATCAACAAAAAACAAATCGATCAATTAATGACCGGTAAAAAGATTGATCCGCCTGAACCGAGCAATCCAAATACACCGCCGGATCAAACGTCTAACAATTCCAGCGACACCGACAATAACGCCGATAACCTTGACGCAGGCGGTTCGGTGGCAACCTAAAAGTTATACTTCGCAACTTATATTTCAGGGACGGAGCGCAACGCTCCGTCCTTCCCTTCCCTACCAAAAATTTAAATTCAATTCCGCTACTCAAATGACTACAATGGCGGTTTTGATATTGTCATTCCCATTCAAACGATTTTTATGCCTATTCCCCGCATTATCGTCAGTTCCGGCGAACCCGCCGGTATCGGGCCGGACTTATGTATTCAACTGGCGCAGCAGGACTTTGATGGTCAACTGGTTATTTTAGCCGACCCTCATGTTTTAAAGGCGCGCGCGCAACAACTTAATTTACCGCTAAAAATTGAATACCACCACCCTGAGCAAGCCGCATCAACACACCAAACCGGCATTTTAAAGATATGGCCAGTTAAAACCGCTGAAGCCGTCATAACCGGCCAATTGAATAAACACAATAGCCAATATGTACTGGAAATGATCAGCTTAGCGACTCAAGCTTGCTTGCAAGGCGAATTTGATGCAATGGTCACCGCTCCGGTTCATAAAGGCATAATCAACGACGCAGGTATTCCTTTCAGCGGCCATACTGAATATATTGCTGAAATCAGCGGCGGTCATCCGGTGATGCTGCTGGCGACGCCGGGTCTGAGGGTTGCTCTGGCGACCACTCATCTACCGTTAAGCGAAGTCAGCGCCGCTATTACCCAACAACGCTTAACGCAAGTCATCACGATACTGAATAACGATTTAAAAAGCCGCTTTAAATTAAAAAATCCACATATTTTAATCTGCGGACTTAACCCGCATGCCGGTGAAAACGGGCATCTGGGTCATGAAGAAATTGATGTAATACAACCGGTCATCAATCAGTTGCGGCAACAAGGTTTTAATCTACAAGGCCCATTACCGGCCGACACCTTATTTACTGATAAGTACTTAAAG
>SPJK01049261.1_pt1 | contig 13966 bp, 11 predicted proteins | sample 3741771 | NCBI WGS metagenome assembly SPJK01 (sample SAMN10925997, study PRJNA522277) | cold seep metagenome | isolation source: Elba SIP-enriched marine methane seep metagenome, extraction at timepoint T2 | place: Italy: coast of Elba, Mediterranean Sea | reverse complement strand
CGCAAGGCAATCACGCCGGTCGGCAGCAAGGTAACGCTGGATGTGTTAATCGCCAGAAACAAGGCCATGGAATCGGTCGCCGTCCCCCGATGTGGGTTCAACTTGTCGAGTTCCTGCATCGCGCGAATCCCAAAGGGCGTCGCCGCGTTGCCCAGTCCCAGGGCGTTGGCCGAAATATTCATGATCATGGCCCCCATCGCCGGATGGTCAGAGGGGACATCCGGAAACAGCCGGATCATCAGGGGCCGCAATAGCTTCGCAATGATCCGCAATAACCCGCCTTCCTCCGCAACCTTCATCAATCCGAGGAACAGCGCCATCACGCCGATCAAGCCCAATGCCAAGGTAACGGAGCTCTTGGCAGTATCGATCATCGCCAGGCCCAGCGCTTCCATCGGCGCCGGGGTATCAGGGATCGCGACCCAGTTTACATGACGCCAAGCGGCAACCACAAACGCGATAGCAACAAGCGCGAAAAAGATGATGTTCATGCCAAATCCCCCAAGAGCACGCGAAATATGGCGCACCTATGCTTGAAAGATGTGATGATTCGTAATTTGGAGAAAGCTTAAGTGGCCCCTATCGGGCCACGATCAGACCGACCCTGAGTGAATTCTCAGTCACCGAACAATTTATTTAGCGGATAGGAGTAATGCATCGTCAGAACTTCGGTGCCCGGATTATTGTCAGACAGGCTCGCATTGGACAGGTGATAGACCGAAAGACCTAAACGGGAGCGGTCATCGAAGCGATAGGCAAATTCCATTGCCGAACGGAACTCGACCGTATGGCCAAGGTCCTTGCCATCGCCGTCTTCATAAATCCCCGGCGCGAAAGAAGGCGTAATGACAAAGCGACGCCCGAAAAAGATATCCAAACGTATCCCGGCATAGAGATAAGCGGCTGAATCCGTTGACGCCATAACGCCGGCAAACGGCTTGAAGACCCACCATTTGGCGTCGGAGATATACTCCATATGAAACTCGCCGGCGTCTTCATTGTCGTTAATGTCGTAGTAACCGGCACCAATCCTGAAAAACGCAGGCTCATTGTCGCCTTCGTCCGCAGAAGCGACAGGCGCGGTCACCAAAAGAAGCGGAAAAGCGAGCGCGGCAGCCGCCGCAGGCCCAGCCAGAAACTTCAATAAATCCGTGAAAATCCGCATTTTTCGACCGCTTTCCATAGCATTTCAACCGTGCCGCCAGCGCAGCAGCGAGGACAATGCCTCATAGGAATTGCAATTGGGACCTTTTTTTTGGAGTCTATATTAGATACCCATATATTTGTCGCGCACGGGCAACACTGTAATTTTCAGGCTTTAGCGACTTGACGGGTAAGGGGCGCTCGACTAAAAAGCGGCGCTTCGGCGGGTGCTGTGCATTGCGCAGCCTGAGCCTTTAAAGAATTTCGACATCTGGAGAATATCGTTATGTCACGGCGTTGCATGATCAGCGGTAAAGGCGTTATGAGCGGAAACAACGTCTCGCACGCCATCAACAAGACCCGTCGGCGGTTCCTGCCGAATGTTCAGACGACCCGCTTGCAGAGCGATCTGCTCGGCGAACAGGTTCTGCTGCGCATCAGCGCGCGCGCCTTGCGGACGATCGATAAGAAAGGTGGGCTTGATGCCTTCCTTCTGGGCACGCCGAACCGCAACCTTCCGGAAGAAGCCCGTCGCCTGAAGCGTCGGATCGAACGGAAAGCCGCGAAAGCCGCTGCCTGACATTCGCAGGATGTTCATCACCCCATTGGCTGGGGTGATGGCTAAAGCGAAAAACAGCCGCACGCGCAGCTTAGTATTCCATCGTATTATATCGAGTTCGGTCTGAAATGGACCGTCGCTAAAATGCGACTAGCTTAAACGCGGTGAGATATCAGACATTTGAAACAGGACCTCAGCTAAAGCCGGAGGTCCTTTTCTTTGTGGCTTTTCCCAATAATAAGAGCAATCCACCAAGAACCATCCCGGCCAGGAAAACCCACAAGGTTACTTCCCAAGCCGGTCGTGTCAGCAACGGCAAAAGAGCACTGTCCCACAGGTTTGGCAGGTTGAGATGCCGCTGAATAATCACTTGCGCATGGTTGTAGGAGGTAAAGTCCAGTCCGGTCCAAAGTCGGCCTGCCGGCTGGGTAATGTCTTCCCCCGACAACCAAAGCCATACGCCAAGTCCCAGGGCCGCGAGCCCCAGAAACACGAACAATCGACCAAGAATTCGGATAACAATCATTTCGCCACCACGCCTTGATACGGCCTGGTTGCCCCAGGTTCCGTTCTCACCTGAACGACGCTGAAACCGATCCGTCTGATCGGCGCACAACGCATCCCACACTCACGCGAAACCTTAGCACGCTGTCGCGTGATTCCAAATGCTTCCTTGCCCCACAATTATCGACGAATTTCGTTCGAATTGGGGCGTTCCGGCTCTTGCCTATATAAAGACGCTCGGTTAATGTCCGCCGCCATTCAGGGAGGGCCCAACAAGGCTCCCCCTCGCGCTGGAGAGGTGGCCGAGTGGTTTAAGGCGCACGACTGGAAATCGTGTTGGGGTGAGAGCCCCTCCGGGGTTCGAATCCCCGTCTCTCCGCCATAACGCTTTCGCCAGAAAGCGTCACATCCTCACGACAGGCACTTAGCGACAGCTGTTTGCAAAGCAAACCGCGAGAGCCTTCGGAGTTCGAAGTTTCTCCCTCCGTCGCTCCGCCATAATACTTTTAATTTTTTGTATTTTTCATCAAAGTTCAGTTTACGCCTACAAAACCACCTTCAAATGAAACATTGCTTGCCGTAAGTCCGGGTTTAACGGGACATTGGATCGGTTACAGGCTGCTCGATCGTTTGCATCCGCAGGTGTTTCGCTGGCGGTTCCTTCGCATTGTCTATCATCTCGGTTAGCAGTGCTGCTGACAGCCTTACATTGCGACTGGGTTTAAAGTGACCTCACAACCCGGAATCCATAAAACGCATGATTCCCATAGGCCGATCTGCCATGCCTGAGCGCAGTGCGGCGATCTCATGCTTTGTGTATGTCTTGTTAAAGCGCATCCCAATGTAACCGGGGGAGCCCCCCCCCACATTCTTGTCCTAGGAATGATACGATCTGTCGCACGTGGTGTCGTTGCGCCAGTCACGTGGTGTCATTGCGCGAATTTCGTGCTCATGTTACATAATCGGCAAATATCCGATCACAGCAGCATCGACCACAGCAGGCACAATATGTCTGCGATTTAGAGAAATTCATTAATGAGTAGGACATCGCGCGGTTTCCCTCCTGCCTTGAAGGTTGGTTCACTTACCGTCCGCGGCCAGGCTTTAAAGCCAGTGGCACCCCCCTCTTTTATGAGTTTTTCCCGTTGTTTTGAAGCGTTATGATGAAACTTGAAACTCTCGGACACGCGTGTCTTGCGCTCTATGAGCAAGATTCTGGTGCAGCCAAACAACAGCCGATAATCACAACCGACCCTTGGTTGATCGGATCGTGCTATTGGCGGAGTTGGTGGCTTCAGAGCTATCCGGAACCTGAAACGATCTCGTGGCTGTCACAAAGTAAGTACGTCTATATTACCCACGAGCATCCAGATCATTTTCACCCACCGAGTATCCGGACGCTTGAAAACGGTCCGATATTTCTGATGCCGGAGTTCGCGCACCGGAACATTCACAACTATTTAGTGGAAGCCGGCGCGAAAATTCAGGTGATGCCGGAAGGGGGTTGGATAGACTTGGCTCAAGACGTCAGGGCTATGAGCATCCCGCTTTTCAATGACGACAGCCTATTGATCATCGAAACCAAGGATGCCGTCATCCTTAACCTGAATGACGCCCCGGTCCTACCCAACATTATGAAGAAAGTCGTCAGGCTCGTTGAAAGCTTGGGTTCAAAGCGCCGTATCGTTCTGAAAAGCAGCGCGCCGGCCTCGCTTATCAATGCTTTCATTCGCCCGGAAGGCAGCCGGATTCGGATAATGGATAAGGCTGGTTTTTGCCATCGGGCGTCGAAAAGTTGTAAGCAGCTGAAGGCCGACCACTTCATGCCGTTTGCGAGCCAAGTTCTGTTCATGCGGGACGATTCGCGATGGGCGAACGAGTATTCGCTTCGCTACTCCGATTTGCGAGAACATTGGGACACGGACGAAACAGAACTCTTGCATCCTTACAGTATAATGGATCTCGAGAGCGGGGCTCACAGCTTCCTGCCCGAAGACGAGTATAATGAAGGTCTCGCGGACAAAGAGCGATTGATCGAGTTGGAACGAGCACTGGATGAACATCCGATTTCCAAGGGGGCCCTTGGACGATTGGAGAAGTCCCTTAACTGGATCCCCGCACGCTTGCTTACATTGTTATTGCTCGCGCGCGGTATATCCTTCGCGCTCAACAATGGCGAGGTGTATCGATACTCGCCTTGGACAGGGAAGATTAGGGCGGACCAACGCAAAGGAACAGTTCGGATACGGACTGCTGCAAATGCGTTTGGCCAAGCCTCAGAGTATGGGCATTTTGCGGACCTTGGCATTAGCATGTTCACCCATGTTGATGTTCGCTATCCCTGGCTGCATTCGCGTGCCGTGTATCTTCTCTTTACGATTGTTGAAGTTGCGGAACATGGTCACTTCGAAACGTTTGGCGCCTTCGGCTCATGGCTAACACATAATGCCAGGCGGGTTTTCAGACAGCGGTTCAATGTCTAGCAGCAGCCGGTCGAAGAGCAGTGTCTTTAGGGCTTATTGCGCGATGCTGATTATCAGCAGCGTAACGTTGCTCGGGTACTACGGCTTCTTTCTTGCTGTTTATTTTTACAAGATGCGCAGCGGATGGTCACAGCACGAATTGGTCGCAGGACTGTACGGCACGATGACATTTCTCTATCTGCCCGCGTTCGTCATTGGTGCAGTTCCCGGCTTCTTCCAACGTGGGAATTGGGCTGTGAAAAACGACCTCAGTCGACGGTTTCCCGATCAATGGCTTATCGTGTTATTGATTTGTATCGCGCTTGTTGTTTCTTTAATATTTCGAGAAACCTACTGGACGGCAATGACGCTAATCATAGCAGTTGCCATATACCTACTCGGCGATCTTTTTGGTGGAGCCGGTGCCGTTTGGTTAGGTGGCCGGAATCGAAGACTTGCGTAACAAACAATACTATTTAGCCCTTATGCGTAAACAGCTTGCCTTCGCCGAGCACAGCAATTTGACCTCGCCCGACTTTGCGCTATCTGTGTCAGTGTTTGGGTGCATGCTCTTGGGATTTCTGTAGGTGGCGAGCTCGATATGAACGTGGGCAGCGCGCCCGTAGCTGATGTGAAGGTTGGAGCATGAAGATCTCCTTAATTAGGCCACCGATAGTCGTTCCAAACTGGAATCAAACATCGCTGTTTACGCCCCCGCTGGGCCTTGTCTATGTGGCTGGGGCGCTGGTACGTGCGGGACACGACGTTCAGGTAATCGATGCGCTAGGAGAAGCCCTGGATGTCTGTACGCCAACCGAGGACGATTGTTTCCTCTACGGCTTAACACTCGACCAGATCGTGGAGCGCGTCGACAAAAACACTGAAATTGTCGGCATTCAGGCGGGGTTTTCTTTTGAATGGCCAACCTGCCGTGAAATAATCAAACTGCTCAAAGACCGATCCCCAAATGCGGTGATTGTTGCAGGCGGCGAACATGCGACCGCCGCACCGGAAGAATGCCTGAGAGACAGCGACGCCGATATTGTCGTTTTGGGCGAGGGCGAACAGACGATGCTGGAGATCGTCGAATGGGCCGGGCAAGTAGAAAGCGGCAAGGCGCGGTTCGACGATGTTTCCATTTCCGGCGCAGCATTTCTTAGCAACGACGGTTCATTCCTACGAAACGAAGCGCGTGCCCGCCAAAAACAGCTAGACGATATAGCGTGGCCTGCATGGGACTTGATCCCGATCGAATCCTACCTGGACAAAGAATATGGATTTGGCGTCAATCGAGGCCGTTCGATGCCAGTGTTGGCAAGTCGGGGATGCCCCTATCAATGCACATTCTGCTCTAGCCCGCAGATGTGGACGACCCGCTGGGTTGCCCGGGATCCTGACCTTCTGCTGGACGAACTGCAGTTCTACATTGACACGTATAAGATCGATAACTTCGATTTCTACGATTTGACCGCAATCGTTAAGAAGACTTGGATTGTCGACTTCTGCCGGAAAATCGAAGAGCGCGGGATGACGTTCACTTGGCAGCTGCCGAGCGGCACGCGATCAGAGGCGATTGATGCTGAAGTTGCGACGCTTCTGTTTAAATCCGGATGCCGCAATCTCTCCTATGCACCGGAAAGCGGATCACCAACTGTCCTCGCCCGCATTAAGAAAAGGATCAAAATCGATAAGATGTTGGACAGCGTTCGCGTATGCGTTTCCCAAGGCATTAACGTGAAGTTCAACATCATGCTCGGTTTTCCTGGCGAGACCTATGCCGAAATTCGCCAGACGATCTGGTTTATTGCTAAGATGGCCTTTGCAGGCGCACACGATATCAGTATTTGGGCTTTCTCACCTTATCCAGGTTCTGAGCTTTTCAATCAGCTCAGCAAGGAAGGACGCATTGCGGTTGATGATGCGTTCTACAACAGCCTTCGTTCCTATGCCGATACGGCACAAACACGATCGTATAGTGAGCATGTATCCGACAAAGCGCTTATGCGTATTCGGATTGCCGGGATGGCGATGTTTTACCTGATTAGTTGGATGGTTCGCCCTTGGCGTCCGTTCCGAATGCTCTTGAACGTCTTTAGTGGCCATCAGGATTCGCGGTCGGAACAGGCCATACTGAACCTCTTACGGCGCAAGCGATTCCGACGCAATGATGTGGAAGGCGAACTGAAGCCGGTAGAATGAGCATTTCAACGCGAGATACTGAAGTGGCTGGCAAATTAATCGGCAGACGTGCCTTTATCCGATCAGCCCTGTTCTACTCGACCGCGTCATGCGCGGTTCTATCCGCGCCCTCAGTGGCACTCGCCGGGTTGCGACTGTCTAACAACATCGAAGATTTGGTTCGATCAGCCTTGGAACGAGCAGGCATCTCGCCACAAAATGCACTTGAACTGACAAAGGAAGACTTCCGGAAGGGACGGATTGTTCACATCGACGGATGGGCCGTATCAAGAACCGAAGCCACCCTTTTTCACGCCAAGTATGTTTAATGTATTATGATTGTTTATTCGAATGAGTGGCTTCGAAATGGCCAAATAGATACTGATATTTGCATTATCGGGAGCGGACCGGCGGGTCTGACCCTAGCACGCGCGCTCGACGACGGCGACAGACGGATCGTTCTGCTTGAAGCAGGTGATCAGCACTTCGATGACGAGATACAAAGCCTCGCAGCAGGGGAGATTGTCGGAGAAGATCCCGGATATTCCTTGCAAGAGGCTCGGCTTCGAATGCTGGGCGGCACCTCCAATCACTGGACCGGTCAATGCCATGAACTGAACCCGATTGACTTCGAGACTCGATCTTGGGTTCCCCATTCCGGGTGGCCGATTTCAGCATCTGATCTGGCGGATTATTATCGACAAGCAAGGCAACTAATTGAACTCCCGATGCTTGAACGTCTTTATGACGCAGACATGGTGCCCCGTGCGGATCTCATCGATAACCCCTCGCTGTACAACCTCACCCAGGCTCCGGCCTTGGACATGGATCCCCAGTTCTTCGCGATCAATCCGCTGAACTTTGCCGATGCCGCCATGGAGGATATCTCCACCTCCGAATCCCTCACTGTTGTCTTGCGGGCTCCCGTCTTAGAGTTCCGCGCAGACCCCGCCTTGGGGCGGGTATCGAGGGCTGTCGTTCAACTCCCGGACGGCGTCACGTCTGAGGTTCACGCGAAACACTTTATCCTTGCCGCAGGCGCCATTGAGAGCGCGCGCATTCTACTGACGTCCAATCGAGACTACCCGTCTGGCCTCGCCAACGGAAACGATCTCGTGGGGCGCTTCTTCCAAGAACATGTGTTCTACCCACTTGGCGATCTAGCCCTAGTCGGGGGAAATGCTTGTTCACCGCCTTGGTCAGGTTCGGATTTCGATTTTGTTCGTCGCTTCTCGATTGCAGAGAAAACGCAGCGAGAGGGCGAATTGTTGAACGCCGCTTTCCTTCTACACTCAGCTGATGCCGACGCTGTTCTCCGGATTCCTGAAACGGGGCAGCAAATGCTGAGATACGGCCGGTTCCCGGATGATTTGCCATCGCGGTTTCTTTTTGCGCTGCACGCGATGGCCCACCCTACTCAGCATGCATATTGCGCATTAAACAGCACCAAACCGTCACCCAACGTCTTCAATGTTCAGTTCGGTGCCGAACCCGTTCCCAACCCGAACAGCCGCGTCACACTTTCCGACCGGATCGATGAGAATGGCCAGCGACGAGCCTCCCTCGATTGGCGGTTGTCTAATGATGATGTGAACAATGTCGCCAACACGGTCGCCTGGCTCGAACGCGCGGTTGGCGTGTCCGGTGAGGGGAGAATTCGACGTGCCAATTGGTTATTCGAAAATTCTGCCTCGCCCCATAGTGGCTCCGGACAGACAGGTGGACAGTATCATCATATGGGGACACTCAGAATGTCCACCTCTCCGAAAAAGGGCGTCGTAGATGCCGATTGCCGCGTCCATGGGCTTTCGAACCTCCATGTAGCTGGAAGTGCCGTCTTCCCTACAGCGGGATACGCAAACCCGACATTAACAATTGTCGCACTTGCGTTTCGATTGGCGGATCAAATTCGGAAGATCTCCTAACGCTCGCGAAAACCAGGCGCCAACAAGGCGTGCCTTAACGCCCCAGCCAATGCACTGCGCGGTCATCATGCCTGTTTGGCAAACGTCTGTTCCGCCATCGACGTCAGAGCGGGATAGTCCACTTTGCCTGTTCCCAGGATTGGCAGTTTCTCGATAGATTGCACGAGCTTAGGAACCATCAGTTCTGGAACCCCGGTCGCCTTGGCCTGGGTCAGGAGGGCGGTACGGTCTGCATCGGGTTGTTCCGTGAATAGCAGGACCTGCTCCCCCTTACGCGGGTCGGGAAGCGCGACAGCGGCAGAGGGCGCACCGGGCCAGAGCGTCGCTGCCATCTCTTCCACTGCGGAGAGGGAAACCATCTCGCCCGCGATCTTCGCAAAGCGTTTGGCCCGGCCGCGGATCGAAACATACCCTTCGGAATCAATCGTTACGATATCACCAGTGTCATAGGTCGCGCCCTCCACCGGCTTCAGGACGCCGGGATCATCGGCCATCAGATAGCCCAGCATGACATTCGGCCCGGTCACGATAAGGCGCCCGCCCTCGTCTATACCAGGGACCGGTTCCAGGCGGTGGGAAATGCCGGGCATCAAACGCCCGACCGTTCCGGGCTTGCAATGCATCGGTGTATTCGCTGCCAGGACGGGCGCGGTCTCGGTCGCGCCATAGCCTTCCAGGACGCGAACCCCGAAGCGATCAGCCCAGACACGCCGGGTTTCCTCCTTCAGCTTTTCAGCGCCGGCGAAAACAATGCGCAGCGAATAGAAGTCATAGGCATGCGCCACCCGGGCATAGCCGGACAGGAATGTGTCGGTGCCGAACATAATCGTAGCATTGGTGTCATAGACCAGGGCGGCAACGATGCGGTAATGCAGCGGCGAGGGGTAGAGGAAAGTTTGCACGCCGGACAAAATCGGCAACAGCGCCCCTCCGGTCAGGCCAAAGGAATGGAACATCGGCAAGGCATTGAAGACAGTGTCACGCGCACTGAAATCGATGCGGGAGGAGAGCTGGTGACAATTCGCCAACAGGTTCTGATGGCTGAGCACCACCCCTTTCGGCGTCCCCTCAGAGCCTGAGGTGAACAACACGACCGCTGGAGCCTCTTTGACAATGCGCAGCCGGTTATGGAGGAGCCCTGCGAAAGGTCGTGTGACGACAGCCAAAAGCTTATCGAGGGTCGAGACACCTTTTCTGATATCTTCCAGATAGACAACTTGGGCTGTCTCCTCCAACGCAGCAATAATAGTATCCAGTTTCGCCAATTGGACAAAACGTCGAGATGTGAGGATTGTCTTGATACCGGCTGTTTCAACAGCCGCGCGCATGTTCCGCTCACCCGTTGAGAAGTTCAGCATTGCCGGCACCCGGCCGAAGGCCTGAAGCGCGAAGAAGACGGTGACAAGCCCAACAGAATTTGGCAGGAGGACACCGACATTCTCCCGCATCGCTGTTACAGCTGTCAGCTTCTTCCCCAAAATCCGACTTCCCAGGATAAGACGATCATAAGAAACCGGCTTCCGGTCCGTATCCTCTGCAATCTTATGGCTACCGCCATGGATCGCCCGCGCCTCAATCATCGCAGAGAATAATGTGCGGTCCCGGTCCTGGGTTTCGAAGATCATCTCGCTCATCACGTCATAGAGCTTGATGGCCGCCAGACGACGACGCTCTCTGGCAGAGGCGCCTTCCGGTACCTGGAAGCGGCGGACCGGTAGAATTGTGAGGGTGATCTTCGGGAACCAGCGCAACCGCACCGTCCCTTTCAACCGGGAAAAGGGTGTGTACTGCGCTCCGTCGATGCGGATCGGGACCAGCGGCGCATCCGCCTTATCAGCGATCATGCCGGGCCCTTCATTTACCTTCATCAGCGCGCCGGTGACCGTCAACCGCCCTTCCGGAAAGATCACGCACCGTTTGCCGGACCGCACTTCCTTGATCAATGACTTCGCCGCCATTGGGTTGGTTGGATCAATAGGGAAGGCATTGATTATTCCCAAGAAGGGGCGCACCCACCAGCGCTGTGCGATAAAGGTATCGATGGCAAAGGTGAATTTCCCGGGCAGGAACACAGCCAGCAGCAACCCATCCAGAAGAGAGACATGGTTGGCGACGATAACCCCTCTGTCGCCCAAATCATTGAGGTTCTCCACCCCTTTGACTTCAACCCGGTAGAAGAACTTCAGGACTATTTTAAAGAACGTCCGCAAGAGTTCATCCGGCAACAACTTGCAGATATAAAGCGCGACAAAAGCATTCGCGATACCGATGATCAGAAACACGCCGGGCACGGTCACATCTAGCGCCAGCATGGCAGTCGCAGCCAGAGACCCAATCACCATGAAACCGGCATTCAGGATATTGTTGGCGGCGACGACACGGGATCGCTCTGCCTCCGCAGCGCGGCTCTGCATGATCGCATAGAGGGGAACGATAAAAATTCCGCCACAAATCGCGATGCCTAACAGGTCGGCCAGGATGCGCCAATTCTCCGGTGCTGACAGAAAAGCCGCCGCCCCGACAAGCGTGCTGCCATCATTGGAAAGTCCCGATGTCGCCATATACAGGTCGACCACGAACACTGTCATACCAAGGATACCGAAGGGCACATATTTCGCTGTGATTTCCCCCTTCACCAGACGGTTGCAGATAAGCGAACCAACCCCGATGCCGATGGAGAAAACGGTCAGGAACAAGGTCACAACCGTTTCATCCGCCGCCAGGACATCCTTGGTGAAAGCCGGGAACTGGGCCAGGAAGGTCGCCCCGACAAGCCAAAACCAGGAAATGCCGAGGATGGAGAGAAAGACACTTCTGTTCTCACGTGCCCGACCAACAATCCGGGCCGTCTCAGCGGCGAAGTTCGGTTCGATACGAAGGGATGGGTCCGCAATCGGGGTCTTCGGTATGGCAAGGCTGGTTGCCCACCCCGCGATGGCCAGTAAGACCACGACGCCGGATACGACGGTTGTCCCAAAATCTGTAAGGATCAATAGCCCCCCTGCAATGGTGCCGATCAGGATCGCCAGAAATGTTCCCGCTTCGATCAGTGCATTGCCGCCAATCAGCTCTTCTTCACTCAAATGATCCGGCAAGATCGAATACTTCACCGGTCCGAAGAATGCCGATTGTGCGCCCATGGCAAACAATACACCCAGCATGAAACCGGGGCTTCCCATCCAAAGCGACAAGGCCCCAAGGCCCATGACAACGATCTCTGAGGTTTTTATCCATCTGATAAGCAGAGATTTCTCAAATCGGTCCGCCAGCTGCCCTGCCGTTGCAGAGAACAGGAAGAAGGGAAGGATAAAGATGCCCGCCGCCACGGTCACCAGAACCTGTCCATTCAGCCCGGCTTCTTCGGCCAATCGAAACGCGACGAGGATCATCAACGCATTCTTGAAGACATTGTCATTCAGCGCGCCCAAGAATTGGGTCGCGAATAACGGCAAGAATCGCTTGCTGCCGAAGAGGGAAAGTTGGGCCTTTAACATGGATGAACCCTTTATCTGCATTCGTGTGAATTGCGAAGTCTACATCATTCCTGCAATTTCAATTTAATTGAACAGTGTTCATTTGCAAGAAAAAAGTGAACCCGTCCAAAAATCAATCTGGACGGGCTCACAGACGTTTCCGTTTAGTCCGGCTCACCCATTCATTTGGGGAAAGCGCGGTGGGCTAAGCAGCAAAAGGTCTAAAATTCCCGGCCGATCTTCGCATCGACGGACAGGAAGCCACCGCCACGGACAGCAAAGAAAGCCGCCGCAATCGCCCAGAACAAAGGATATTCATATCCGCCATCCGACCACTTGAAGCCATTGCCGGAGTGAAACAGAACCGCCTGGATCATGAACACCACGACGGCGACCGCAACCGGGCGGGTCAACAGACCTGCCGCGAGCATCAGCCCACCGACGAACTCAAGCAGCGCCACAGCAAGCGCCCACGTGTAGCCTGGGGCAAAACCGACGCTTTCAAAAAACTGACCAGTTCCTTCCAGAGCCCCGTCATTGAACAGTTTTCCATAGCCATGGGGCACCAGCATCAGGCCGGTGGTGATCCGCAGGATCGGCTCCATGAAAGGTGTCAGGACGTCAGTGATCGGTTTCGTGAAGGGTAGGATGCGCTTCGCTTCAGTGTTGGACATGGGTCTTTCCTCTCAATCCGTTGCGAGGGGGATCTCGCCTGAGGAGAGACATAAACAGACAACGGGCGGGGACATAGCCCTCCGCCCGCAAATCACTGTTTCCAAATTCAACCTAATCAGCGTGGTGCCAGGACCATCACCATTTGTCGGCCTTCCAGGTTGGGATGCTGCTCAACCTTGGTTTTCTCCGACATTTCAGCCCGAACGCGTCTAAGGACTTCCATCCCAAGCTCTTGGTGCGCCATTTCACGACCGCGGAAGCGCAAAGTAATCTTCACTTTATCGCCTTCATCGATGAACTTGTTCACCGAGCGCATTTTGACCTCGTAGTCATGCTGATCAATGTTCGGGCGGAACTTGATCTCTTTGACTTCGATCGTCTTCTGCTTTTTCCGCGCCTCGTTCTTTCGCTTCTGGGCTTCGTATTTGAATTTGCCGTAGTCGAGGATCTTGCAGACCGGAGGGTTCGCATTCGGCGAGATCTCAACAAGATCAAGGCCAACTTCCATGGCCCGCCTGATTCCCTCTTCGGTAGAGATAACCCCCAGATTATCCCCGTCAGCGTCGATGACCCGCGCTTCACGCGCGCTAATCTCTTCGTTCACGCGCGGCCCGTCTTTTGCGGGCGGCGGTGCGTAGTGTGGTCGGCGTATGATATCCTCCTGCGGCCTCGCCAAAAGGCCTTGTCCATTGATACAAAAAACTCTGAATTAGATAGCAATAACGAACGCCGTCACACTGACGGCATCCGCGCTTCTTCTTTTAAGATAGAGATAGCCTCGTCCAGCGCAAGAATTTCCTGCGCCTTACCCCCCAATCGGCGTAAGGCAACAGTCCCTTCCTCCGCCTCACGGGCGCCAACGACGAGAATTACCGGAATCTTCGATACCGACAGTTCCCGAATCTTGTAGTTGATCTTCTCGTTCCGCAGATCGGTTTCAACGCGCAAGCCTGCCGCTTGTGCTGCCTTGGCAACGTCAGCCGCATAGCCATCCGCCTGATCCGTGATCGTCGCCACCGCGACCTGAACCGGCGACAGCCATAAGGG
>SPJK01007956.1_pt1 | contig 13987 bp, 16 predicted proteins | sample 3741771 | NCBI WGS metagenome assembly SPJK01 (sample SAMN10925997, study PRJNA522277) | cold seep metagenome | isolation source: Elba SIP-enriched marine methane seep metagenome, extraction at timepoint T2 | place: Italy: coast of Elba, Mediterranean Sea | reverse complement strand
CGACCGATGCCAATCGCAACGCGGCCAGCCTGGAGACGCGTCTGTTCGCCCGCATCGTCGCTGAGAATGAAATGGCCCGCGCGATGGCGTCGCAAACCGTCCTCGATGCCGGGATCGTCTCTGGGCAGGGCGTCCAGAAGGGACGGTCCTATGTCTGGACCCGCACCACCAGCCCCGCCGAGATCGGGCAATTGCAAAATCTCAGGATCGACGTACGACCGCTCGAAAGTGAACAGGTCCTGGCGAGCCTGATCAGTCTGAAATACATCCCCTCCAACCTGCCTGGTCAGTCAGAGCCGCCTAACCAATCCGGGGAGTCTCAGCCATGAGCCTGCCTCGCATGCCACAGCGCACGTCTCAGGCTGGATTCACCCTGGCGGAGACACTGGTCGCACTGTTCATTCTCGCCATTGTGTCCTCGGCGGGCGCGGCGCTGTTGATCGGCGCGACGACGACGAGCCAGCAAATTCGCGATCAGGAACAGATCACCCGCCAGATTGATGTCGCGCAGCGTTTGATCCGGCAGGACATCATGGCAATGAGCACGCGTTCGATCCGCCCCAGTGATGGCCTGGCCGCTCCCATCAATCTGTATGGCGAGCGCCCGCGCGGCGAAGAGCCGTTTTTGCACTTCGTGCGCAACGGGTGGCTGAATCCCGGATTCGTCGAGCCACGGAGCGGATTGCAAGCCGTTCAATATGTCTTGCGCAATGGCGACCTCATTCGCCAAGCGCGTTTGCGGCCAGACGCGACGTCGGGCACGCCGCTTGCGTCGCGCGTATTGCTGAACAATGTCCGCACCGTCGAGCTTGGCTTTCAGCGCGGGGACCAGGTCTCGGATTATTGGCTGACCGGCGCCGGACAAAGCGTCAATGTTTTGCCGGACCTGGTCGAAATGACGGTCATTTTCGAAGATGGCACACACTTGTCACTGGCCGCGCTCGCTGGAGGTCGAACATGACCGCAAAGCGCCATTCCGAACGCGGCGCCGCTTTGCTGACGGTGATGATGATCGTTGCTGCGATGTCTGTCGCTGCGTTGGCCGTGACACAGGCGGTGACCCAGGCGACCTTGCGGTCTCGCGCATTGGACGCTCAGGCGCAACTTGCGTTCTACGCCGCCTCGGCAGAGGAGGTCGCCAAAGCCCGCTTAACCGCTATCCTTGGACCGCTCGAGAACAAGCTGGTGCTCGGCATGCCTGGTCTGGGCGAACCTCAGATCATTCCTGTTGATGATGGCGCGCTTGCCGTCACGGTTCGGGACGCCACCAATTGTTTTGATGTCAATAAGCTCACAATAGGAAGCGAGGGTGGCGGGCTGGTTGCCGATACCGGACAGCAACAAGCCTATCAGCGATTGCTGACAGCCTTGATCGAGGATGGATATGCCTCTGACATGGTGGCGCTCGCATCGGCCCTGACAGATTGGATGGATGATGACACGGTGCCAGGCAATGGCGGCGCTGAGGACGGCTATTATCTCAACGAGGTCCCGTCTTATCGCACATCTGGCCAGAAATTGACCGCTCTGGACGAGCTGCGCAGCATTCGCGGGTACACACCTGAGATATATGCGCGCTTGCGCCCGGTCCTCTGCGCACTGCCGGACGACGCGCCGTTGCAGGTGCTGAACGTGAACACGCTGGAGATTCATCACGCACCTCTTTTGCAGCAGGTCTTTGCTGACGGATTGTCGGTCGATGATGCGCGGGAATTGATCGCGTCCCGCCCTGTGACGGGCTGGGTGAGCGTTGAAGATCTGACGAATGACCCGCTGGTACAGAATATTGATCCTGGTCTGGTGCGGACCGATCGCCTCGGTCTCGTCACAAGTCTTGTAGAAGTTTCAACAAATGTATCCTATCGCGGTTCTGATATGACCATGCGCTATCTATTCGAGGTTCAAGCTGGCCGCCCGATCCGCACTCTGCGGCGCGAGAGGATTGGCTGATGGCGCGCGTGTATGCTCTTCTGCAGCCGGATGAGACGCTCTTGTTCGCGCGTCCGCGCGGGAATGGCTGGGCCATCGGCGCGGACTCAATCGGCGTCGAAGCCCGCGGTCGCAATCTAACCGTGTTTTTGAGCGGCCTGGATGTGTCCGGATTGTCAGCCGTGATTCCGGCGCGCAATGAGAATGAAGCGCGTCGTGCTGCGCCTTACGCCATCGAAGATGACCTGGCCGAAAGTGTCGAAGCCAGCCATGCCGCGCTGGCAGAGCCCGACAAGTCGGACCCTGCCGCGCTGCGCCAGATCAATGTCGTTTCGAATACGCGACTTGAAGATGTGATCTCGACACTGCAGGCGCACGGCCTCGACGAGGCGGAGTGCATGGCCGCTCACAGTCTTCTGCCCGATGGGAACGTGCTCTATGAAGCGCCAGGCCTGGTCCTCGGGAGATTGGGGGAGCGAAGCTTCACCCTCGATGCAGGGTTTGGACGCGACGTCCTGATATCCCTCAGCGCATCGCATGCAGAGATGAGCATTCACGGACAACACGTGGCTAACGCCCTCGGGCGGCAGGCTGACAGCGCCGGCGCCAGTTCGCTGGAGGCGCTGTTGGTGCAACTCGCCACCTGGGCCGAACAGAGTGGACGCGGCATTCGTTTGCGCCAGGGGGCGTTTGAAGCCCGGCGTAAATTGGAACTTGAAGGCGCCGATCGCTGGAAATTTGCGGGTTTGCTCGCCGCTGTCGCCGCGATTGGGTGGTTTGGCGCCATGGTTCTCGAAACGCGCGCCATGACCGCGCGCGCAGATCAGCTCGATTCGCTGGCGCAGGAATTTGCCCGGGTTGGCTGGCCCGAGCTTGGCGGAGACGTTAGACAGGTGTTGGCGACGACAGGTGGTGATGCCGGCCTGAGTGACCCGTTCCCAGGCCTGCTGGACGTCAGCGCTGTGCTTTATGACGGTCTCGTCCAGGTTGAAGGCAGCGAGTTACGGACGCTGCGTTATGATCGCGCCCGGCGCCAACTCACAGCCTCTGTGGCGTTTGAGAGTTTTGCCGACGTCGATCGTCTGACCACTGTGCTCAGCGAATCCGGACTGTCGGCGCGATCCGGCGATTCTCGCCAAAGTGGCAGCCGTGTCATTGGCGATCTGACGCTGGAGAGCGGATCATGATGGCCTGGTGGAACAATATGGTACCGCGCGAACGCTTGTTGATTGCGGTTGCGGGACTGCTCACCGTGGTGGTCATCGGGTGGCAGTTCGTACTGGTGCCTTCCATGGCCGCACGGGCGGAAGCCGAAGTGCGTCTGAACGAGGCCGATCGAACCCTGGCGCGTGTCCAGGAACGGTATGGCCTGCAACGCGCGCTGGGCGCGGCAGCGCCGGCGAATGCGCGCCCGACATCAGCCAGTATTGAAGATTTCAAAGCCGCCGTCACCGGCGCCGCTGGTAGCGTGGGTCTGTCGATCGCGCGGCTGCAAGGCAATGATACAACCAGTGTTCGACTGATCTTTGAGGATGCTGATCCGCGACTGATCTTCGTCTGGCTGGAAAGCGTTCAGGCCAATCATTCGGGCCAGGTGACGCGGTTTAACATGGAGCAGGCAGGCGGCGGGCTGGTGCGCGCAAGCGTCGATCTGGTGCCCGGAGGATTGTGATGCGGAAATTCTTGCTGCTCATCGTTTTCATTCTGATGCTGATCATCGGATTGTTCGCCTTTACACCGCTCGGATTCGTTCTCAATCAATCCGGCGCCGGAAATATGGGCATCGGATGGGCCAAGGTTGATGGCACATTGATGAAGGGGCGGATCAGCGGGTTTTATGCCGGGACGCAACCGATCGGGGATGTCAGCCTGAAACTGCGCCCCATGTCGCTGTTCGCCTTGTCGCCCTCCTATGATGTGCAATGGGGCGGTGCAGGCGGACAGGGCACCGCTGTATTGAGCCTGTCGCGCAGCGCCCTCACGGCAGACGATATCCGTATGCGCCTCGAGATCGGCGCGCTGGAGGGTCTGGAACCCGCTGTCAGAGCCATGGGCGGGACCCTGGATGTCGAAGGCGGGGCATTCCAACTTACGCGCACAGGGTGTGAATCCGCGTCCGGTGATTTGTCGACCAATGCCCTGTCAACGCTCGCGGCTCAATATGGCCGCCAGTTTGGGGAGATTGCCGGGCCCATCAGTTGCGAAAATGGCGCTTTCGTGATCGCAATGGCGGGCGAGTCGAATGTTGGCGATCAGGTCAATATCGATGCCTCGGCCAATATTCTCGGCGGTGGAGATTTCGCAACGCGCGTGCAAACACAAGATACGCAAATCATTCTCGCTTTGACGCAAATCGGATTCGTGCGTGAGAATGGCGACTTTGTGTATCGTCAATCTCGAACGACAGGACTTTCGCAATGATCCGCTTTCTAACCGCCGCTCTTGGATTGTCAGTCGTGTTGATGGGGTGCCAGTCGAACGAATTGGATCCGGCTGAGCAACGGGCGAAAATGCTGGCAATGAAACCGGCGATCGACAGCGTTCCGAATTCGGCCCTGGGCCCGCAGGAATTGCTGGCAGGAGAATGTGGCCTGTTCTTGTGGAGCCAGACCGATGTTTCGAAATTCATCTTCTATTCCAAGGCACTGTCCGGAATCGCTCAGTTTGCTCAGGACGATGTCCCGATTGCGCTGACCCAGATCGGGGCAGGCGGTGACATTTTCGGGCAGTTCAACACGCAGATGACCTATCTCTCCGATGATGGTCGGGAAGTTGCACTCACATTGGATGCCGGCGATCTGCTTGATGGCGGTCAGCGCATTGAAAGCGGTCTGATCAACATTCGCGATCGGGAAGGCTGGGACACCAAGCTGCCAGTGCTCGGTGTGCGCGCCTGTCAGCAGGAATGAACGCGCTGAAACTCTCCAAAATTGCACGCCTTGATGCGCCCGGTGAAATCCGGGCTGCCGCGCTCAATGAAGCGGGGCAAGCCTGCCAACTGTTCCTGGAACGCTGGTCCGGCGTGGGTGCGCCCGCGCGCGCGGGAACCGTACATGACGCGCGGCTCCGCGCATTCACAGATACGATTGGCGGGGCGTTTCTCGAGCTGGACAGTGGGGAAGAGACGTTCCTGCGCCTGAAGACCCGCGGTCAGCTGACAGAGGGCGCGCACCTGACGGTGCAAATCGCGAGTGAAGCGCGCGCGGACAAGCTTGCCCGGGTGATCCAGGCGGATGCAGAAGCGACTCCAGTGGAGGCCTGGGCAGCATGGTGCGCACAATTCGCGGACGACGAAACGCTTCCGATTGAGCACGATGCGGACCGCGTCGAAGCCGCATTCGACGAAGCCCTGTCGGCATCCGTCACCTTGCCGGGCGGGGGGCAGCTCCACATCGATCGGACGCGGGCGCTCACCGCGATTGATATCGACACATCAGGTCGCGTCCAGAAGGGGAGTGCCGGCGCGCGGGCCTTGTCGCTGAACCTGGGCGCTGTCCGCGAGGCGGCACGGCAGGTGCAGTTGCGCGGGCTGGGCGGCAATCTGGTGCTCGACTGTATCGATCCCGTAAACAAGGCGGCCGGTGAAAAGATCCAGGCCGCCGCGATCCAGGCGTTCGAAAATCTCGGATACTCAGGCGTGAAAGTGCTTCGCCCATCGCCGCTGGGATTGTTGGAAATGTCCGTGCCCTGGCGGGAGGCGCCGCTGGCCGATCGTTTGGGCGCCAATCCCGGCGAGACGGAGCTGCTCGACCTGTTTCGAACCGCGCAGCGCGACGCCAAGGCGAATCCCACAGGGCTGTATCGGCTCGCCCTTTCCAAATCAGCCCGGCACGCTTATCTCGATCGCCGAAGCGAAGCGGATACCGCGCTGAATGAAGCATTTGGCGGGCGGGTGTCGGTCAGCGATACGGAAGCAGAAGCCAGCAAGGTGGAAAAGCGATGAGCAAGAAAAAGTGCCCGGTCTGTGAAACCCGGATGATGAGCGCCGAGTTCAAGCCGTTCTGCTCGAAGCGCTGCGCGGACGTCGATCTCTCGCGCTGGCTGAAAGGCGGCTATGCGATTCCCGGGCGTCCCTCGGACCAGGCCGATGAAGTTCCAGGAGGGCCCGATCCATCAGATGCGTGATTCCTGAGCGCTCCGGGCGGTACTGAAATTCAGGTCAAAACAGGGCTTGCCCTGAACAGGTGACTCAATTAGGGAGCCAAAAAGGGAGCTCCCCACATGAAAATCCGACAAGCGATCACCTTTGACGACGTGCTTTTGCAGCCCGGCGCGAGTGAGGTCACACCGTCCGAAGTCGATGTCTCGACCCAGCTGACAAAATCCATTGGCCTCAACATTCCGCTGATTTCGGCGGCGATGGATACGGTCACCGAAGCCCGCCTGGCGATTGCCATGGCGCAAGCCGGCGGCATAGGCGTCATTCACCGCAATTTCTCGGTCGAGGAACAGGCCGCCCAGGTCACGCAGGTGAAGAAGTTCGAAAGCGGCGTGGTGATGAACCCGGTGACGATCGAACCATCGGCGACACTGGCGGAGCTCAAAGCCCTGAAAGACCAGACCGGCTTTTCCGGCATCCCGGTGGTCGAGAATGGCAAACTGGTCGGCATCGTCACCAATCGCGACATGCGCTTTGCCCCCGACCTCAACCAGCAGGTTGGCAGCCTGATGACGCGCGACGTCGTCACCGTCACCATGGATGTCCCGATCGAGGAAGCGCGGACGCTGCTGCACAAGCACCGGATCGAGCGCCTGGTCATTGTCGATGAGAAGGGCCTTTGCAAAGGCCTGCTGACCGTCAAGGATATGGACAAGGCCGCCGTGAACCCGAACGCGGCCAAGGATGATGGCGGGCGCTTGCGCGTTGCGGCAGCTTCCACCGTTGGCGACGCCGGCTATGAACGCACCGCCGCGCTGATCGAAGCGGGCGCCGATGCGGTCATCATCGATACGGCCCATGGCCACTCCAAAGCCGTCGGCGAGGCCGTGACACGGGCCAAGAAGATTTCAAACGCGGTTCAGATCATTGCCGGCAATGTCGCCACAGGCGACGCGACCAAGGCGCTGATCGATGCCGGGGCTGACGCGGTGAAAGTCGGTATCGGACCGGGTTCGATCTGTACGACGCGGATCGTTGCCGGGGTTGGCGTCCCGCAACTGACGGCGATCGAAGACTGCGCCAATGCGGCCCAGGCGACCGGCACGCCGGTGATCGCAGATGGCGGCATCAAGTTCTCTGGCGATTTCGCCAAGGCGCTCGCTGCGGGCGCGTCGACGGCGATGATGGGCTCGATGTTTGCCGGCACCGAGGAAGCGCCGGGCGAGGTCTTCCTGTATCAGGGCCGCTCCTACAAAGCCTATCGCGGCATGGGCAGCCTTGGCGCCATGGCGCGTGGCTCAGCTGACCGCTATTTCCAGAAAGACGCGGCCAGCGACAAGCTCGTCCCGGAAGGCATTGAAGGCCAGGTCCCGTTCAAAGGCCCGATCGGCCCGATCGTGCACCAGATGGTCGGCGGCCTGCGCGCGGCGATGGGCTATGTCGGAGCTCCGACCATGGCTGAGCTACATGAGCGCGCTCAGTTCGTGCAAATCACCGGGGCCGGACTCCAGGAAAGCCACGTCCATGATGTCCAGATGACCCGCGAGGCGCCGAATTATTCTCTTAGTCGAGGCTAAGTCTTCGGCTCCCGCCACATTGGTTCCATGACTGGCGTGCCTTCTCCGCCAATGTCGAACACGCCCATGCGCTCAAAGCCGTGCGCGGCGTAGAATCCGGAATTGGCGGGATTGGAATTCTCCAGATAGACCGGCAGACCGGCCGCATCACAGGCGGACAGCACCGGCGCGAGCAGGCCTTTGCCAACGCCTTTGCCCCGCGCCGCTTGTGTCGTGCCGATCGTGAACAGGTACATGTGTGGGTCTTTCGGATGCCAGTCCTGCATCAGTTCCGACAGTTTCATGCCGCGCGTGATCGCGCCTGGTGTGCCATGACGAAGCTGCCCAAGCGCAAATTTGAACAGGCCAAACTGACTCGGCGCTGCGTCGACGCCTGGCGGCATCCACATGGTGGCGCCGCCAGCCGGATGCAGATGGCACAGGCCCTGCGGCAGGTACATTTCCCGCGCCATCACCCGAAACATCGACCTGATTGAGGCACGCTTGCCGAATGTCCATTGATTGACGGGGTCTTCGGCAAAGGCTTCGCCGGTTATGTCGGCGACTTGCTTCCAGTCGCTCATTTGGGCGGGCTTAAGCTCGGAGTCGGTCAGGTCGATTTGCATGGCGCGAGTGTTGAGGCGCGCGGAGTGAAAATCAAGAGTGGGGAGGGCGGTTTGTCCCGCGCCAATCCGACCGGGTTCAACACGGCCCTACACTTCACGCCATGATTCACCGCTATCACCTTCCGCATTATGAGCAGGTCGCCGTCTATTTCTGGCCGATCCTGTTCTTTGAGCTGTGGCGGGTGGATCGCTGGTGCGCCCTCACCGGGCGCTGGGCTGTGGTCGAGGTTGATCGCTATGGCCGCGCCTGGGTTCCGTATTGGGAAGGCATGACCGTGAATTATCACGTGCATGGCATGGAGGCGCGGATGTACGCGCCCGGCGATGTCGAGGATTTGTGTCCCGGATGGCTGGAGGCGGCGCTGACTGAGCTAGACATTCCTGAATTTATTTCGGGCCTTGGCATCCCAGTGCCGGATTGGTTGGTTCAGATTCCCGGTCACGTGCCTCCTGTTCGGCCGTTCTTGCCGCCGGAACCCGGTTAGGCCTGAACCCCGACCACGCCCGTCCTGGCGCAAATGCGGCCTGAACAACCCAAACCTGTTCAATAAGCCCAACTAAAATTCATACCCACATCCTCCTGACCGACCCTCGGTTCAGGTCCGTCGTGCTGCCTTGTCACCGGATTGCGCGACACTGCACAGCAAACTGCAAAAAACGCATTTGCGCCGTGAAAGAAGGTTGCAAGCCGAAAAACGTTTATATATATCCGGCTCTCCAACAGAGCGCTCCCTTCGTCTATCGGTTAGGACGCCAGGTTTTCAACCTGGAAAGAGGGGTTCGATTCCCCTAGGGAGTGCCACTTTTACCACGACAGATTGAATTAATGTGCGTTGTCTGACGAAAGCCGCGTGACAGCGCCAGTTCTCCAGTCTAACAATTTGGTTAATTGGGGGTGGGCCCATGAGTGAGACGGCTGAACAGGTTTCTGAAGTGAGTGCAGAGTCAGGTGTACGCCTGATTGGTCGCGTCAAATGGTTTGATACGGTCAAGGGGTACGGATTTGTTGTTCCCGAATCGGTTGAGGGCATGGTTCTCAATCAAGACGTGATGATGCACGTGTCCTGCTTGCGCGCACATGGCGAGAACTCCGCTGATGAAGGCGCTCGCATTATCTGCGACGTGGTCGAGCGGGAACGCGGCTGGCAAGTCCTCAACATTATTGAAATGGATCGTCCTAAAACGGCCGTCATGCGCGACCAGGGGGAAGCCATGGTGTTTGAGCGGGCGGTTGTAAAATGGTTCAACGCGGCGCAGGGTTTCGGCTTCGTCAATCGTCTCAGCGACCCGGCCGACATTTTCGTCCACATTTCCGTCATGCGCAAAGCCGGCCTCGACACGCTGGAAACCGGCATGGAAATCGAGATTGTCACCGGTACGGGCCAAAAGGGCGAGAACGTCCTCTTCATCAAAAAATAGAGCGCCTGTGCGGGTCCGGCTTGCCGCGTGCATCCGGCACGGCTAGAGAGTCGGCTATGAAAATGCTTTCTATTCCTGCTTTCGCCATTCTTGCTGCCACGCTCTCATTCGGAGCGAACGCTGACCCGATGGAAGTGACGCCGCTCGCAATTGTCGGCGCCGATGCCACCCATGAGTTCTCGGTCGAGGTTGCAAATGACCCGGACGAAATCAGCTTTGGCCTGATGGATCGGGAAAGCATGGATGCCGACAAAGGCATGCTGTTCGATTTCAGCCCGCCGCGTGAGCCGGCCATGTACATGAAGAACACGCTGATCCCGCTGGACATGCTGTTCATCGCTTCAGATGGAAGCATTGAGATGATCGCCAGAAACACAGTGCCTGGTTCCTTGCGGACAATTTCGCCGGGTGTCCCGGTACGGGCTGTCCTCGAACTGAATGGCGGCCAGGCCGCCGAGCTCGGCATCCAGCCAGGCGATACGGTTCAGCACTCGATTTTTGGAAACGTCGAAGCGCCGGCGGAGTAAGCCTGCCATGCGCGAAGAGGACCTGCCCGCGCACCTGACCGTGCCGAATGGGTTCGTGTTGTCACGATCGCGCGGCGCCTTCTCCAATCATAATGGGCCCGTCTATGAAGCGCAGGCGCGGGATGACCTCCGCAGCGGGCTGTTCGTCCTCGACCGGCATTGCAATTCGATGGGCTTCCTGCATGGCGGCATGGCCAGCGCTTTCTCAGATCGCTCGCTCGCCGTTGCCGTCTATGGCGTCACCCGGCGCGCCTCGGTGACATTGAAACTGACGCTGCATTTCTATGAGACGGTGCGCCTGCACAAATGGCTGGAGGCACATCCGCGCGTGGTCAGCTATGAGAATGATCTGGTTCAGGTGACCGCAGATTTGCTGATTGATGGCACGAAACTCGCGGCGCGCGCAGATGCGACATTCCGGACACTGCGAAGACCGCAAAAACAGGGTTGAAACCCAGAAAACCGACAGTATACCGGGAGGCCGGAGCGTGGCGCAGCCTGGTAGCGCATCTGGTTTGGGACCAGAGGGTCGTAGGTTCGAATCCTATCGCTCCGACCAGTTTCTTCAGAAGGACCGGTCTTCACATGGACGCTCGTATCTACAAGCCCGCCAAGACCGCCATGCAATCAGGTCGTGCAAAGACCAAGGATTGGGTCCTCGAATTCGTGTCCAGCGCCAAACGGGTCTCTGACCCCGTTATGGGCTGGACCAGCATTGATGACATGACCGGCCAGGTTCGCCTGCACTTTGACAGCCGCGAACAGGCCATCGCCTATGCCAAGCGCGAAGGCCTGACCTTCTCGGTCGAGGAAGCGCGCGAGACGAAGCGGTTGGTCAAATCCTATTCTGAGAATTTCTCAGCTGATCGCAAACAGCCCTGGACGCACTAAACGAAGGCTGGCCCGGGACTGAAATTCCCGAGGTTCGGTAGCGCGGCAGCAATCTCACCATTGTTCAATCCAAACCAACGCCCGAGCGGTTCTGCGAACTGTTCGACTGATGTCGTGGGAATGAGCCGCCCGCTGCCGGCGTCCTGATCATGCCCCAGAGTATAAGGTGGCACGTCGCCGAAGATCTGCCCGCCCTGGACAGCATCGCCAATAACAAAGTGGTGGCTGCCCCAGCCATGATCCGTGCCATCGCCATTGATCGCGAGTGTGCGACCGAAATCGGAGGCGGTGAACAGCGTCACGTCGCTGGCAAGCCCGATCTCCTGCATGGCCTGATAGAAAGCGACCACACCCGCGTCGATCTCGGTTTGCAGGCCGGGCAGGTCATTGGCCTGATTGGAATGGGTATCGAAGCCGCCAATTGCAACAAAGAAGACCTGGCGATTGATCAACAGGGAATCCCGGATCGCAATCGTATTGGCGACCGCCTGCAATTGCTGCCCGAGGAAATTCGACGGGAAAGCCGTGGCGAAGGGCTGGATCGACGCGAAGGCCTGATTGAAGGTCTCATTCGTCGTCAGCGCTGTGCGCATGGCATTGGACACGTCGCGATCAATCAGATTGGTCGAGGTGAAGTCCATGGCTTCGAAATGGTCGCGCAGCTTCTGATAGATGGCGTCGCCTTCCGGTGTCCCGCGCCCGCCCTGGAAGAAATTGAGGGCATCGATCTCGGGCGCTCCGTTGAGGCCGACCTGGTACGGCCGCGCCTGCGACCCGGTGAGGAACAGCTCATTGCCGAGGCTGGTGATGGTGGTGAAATCCGAGCTGCCATTATTGGCGCCAGCGGCAAGCGCGGCATCGGCAAAGCGTCCGCCCCAGCCAAACTGTGCACCTTCCGGCTGGCTCGACATCCAGGTCGACTGCTGGTCATTGTGCGAGAAGAGGCGTTTGGGCTGCGGCGCTGTGTCGTTCAGGAATTCAGCGCGCGTCAGCGGCTGAATGAGCGGCCCGACATTGCCGACGATCGCAGCGTTGCCTGCATCGAACAGGCCTTTGATACCGCTGAGCTCTTCCGGCAGGGCAAACTGCCGTGAGCCGAAGTCGGCAGCATTGCTGGGATTGAGCGGCAGCAATCGGTCGCGCGCCCGTGTCGATCCGCCTTGCATATTGTCATACTGCCCGAGCAATGAAGCGCGGATAGACGCGTACTGGTCATAGGCTGGTTGGTCGTATGGCAGCAGCGTGTCATGACCATCCAGACCTCCGAGGAAGAACAGACAGACCAGTGCTTTGTACCCTGAGGTTTCAGCAGCGCTCGCCTGGAACGCGGCAAGCGATGAGCCGAGGCCGGTGAGGGTGGCCGCGCTGAGTGCGCTGGCGCCGGTGAGGAAGGTTCTGCGGGTCGGTTTCATCAGGTGTCCTCCTAGCGCTGCACAGTATAGTCAGGCGATGTCATCATCATCAGGACCGCGAGCCCGACCCTCAAAAATGGGCCGTCATAATTTGGGTCACTCGGATTATCGAGCGCGATGTCTTCGATGAAAGTGACGATCGTCGCCTTGGTCTCATCCGTCGTACGGCCGTTCGCCAGCAACAGATCGAGATGGTCGATCAGTGCTGTCGGATCGTCGGCCAGGGCGAGTTCGTCTGTGTAGTCCGGGATGAAGCTGGTCGCCTCGGGCTGCCCGGTATTGTTGGCCGCGAACGCAAACACGAAAGAGGTCATGAAGTTCGCATAGTTCGAGACGGAGTTGGCGTTGACCAATTGCAGTTCCGGCATGGTCAGACCCGCCGCACCGGTCTCGGTGCCCGGAGCCACATATCCTGGGCGATAGAAATTGAACACTGAGGGCGACTTGTATGGGGCCTGCGCCAAACCGCCGCCAAACGTCGTGTTCCAGAGCGGGAACGTGAATTCAGGCGTCACGGTTCCCGCGTCAAAGGCGCGGGCCCAATGAATGAATCGCAGAACCGGCTCACGGATTTTTCCGAAACTGTCATCATTGCGATTAGATGGGTCGCGGGCATCGGGGTCGAACAGAACCGCCGCGATGGTCGCCGATAGATCGCCGCGGCGCCCGTCACCGACTGTTGTGCCGTTCGGAAGCACATATTGCCCATCCGCAAACGCCGTCGCCACGCGCTGGATATAGTCAGGCTCAGGATGGCTGGTGACGAAACGCTGAATCAGCTGGCGCGCCAGAAAGGGCGCAGTGTTCGGATGATCGACCAGGGCGTCTAGCGCCATGTCGATGCTCTGCGTCGGCCCTGTGCCCGCCGGGATGGTGGTGCCGAGGAAAGACTTCTCCAGATCCGAATGCCATTGCGGATACACTTCCATAGGCGAATGTAGCGCATCCGCCGGTATGGTACGGAAATCAAAGAAGAATTCACCGCCTTTGAGGCTGAGGCCGGTAAACACTTTGGCGAGACCGGTAACGTCGGTATTGTCATAGATCTCGACCGGCACACCGTTTTGCGTGACGACATCGCCGTCCTGTTCGAGCTCGACCAGCCCAATCGAGAAGAGCTGCATCACTTCGCGTGCATAATTCTCGTCCGGCATACGACCTGTCGCCGGATCGCCTTTGATGTTCTGCAGATAGGTGAGGTATTCGCCCATGGCAGGTGAGTAGGTGACCTCTTCAAGCAGGTCGCGATAATTCCCGAAGGCGTTATTGACCAGGATGTCCTGATAGTGCGCCACCGTATTCGGAACCTGGAACAGGAAATTGCCTTCCGAGTGCGAAATCACCAGGATCTGCGACAGCGCAAAGGCCATGCGTTGACGCAGCTGATCGTCGCCATCAATCGCATTGATCCAGAATGAGAAGGTCGGCGTCTGGCGCTTCTCAAAGGTCAGCTCGCCATTCATGTCGCGCGCGTCGGGTTCCGATATCTCAGCCAGAACATAAGCCAGGTTCAGGCTCGGCGCCTTGT
>SPJK01001945.1_pt1 | contig 13993 bp, 7 predicted proteins | sample 3741771 | NCBI WGS metagenome assembly SPJK01 (sample SAMN10925997, study PRJNA522277) | cold seep metagenome | isolation source: Elba SIP-enriched marine methane seep metagenome, extraction at timepoint T2 | place: Italy: coast of Elba, Mediterranean Sea | reverse complement strand
CCGGAATAACAAGCATCAATAATAGCGCTGAGTTTGCCTGATATTTGTGATTGTAAATCATCAAGCCATGAATTTAGCTGTGTTGCCGACAACACAAAATCACGATTGATGTGTAAGGATTGTTGACCGCCGTGGCCGATTAGGAAAACGACAACATCTTCTACATCTAGCGCCCATTCAGTAATAGCTGATTGCAAATTCTCCAATGTCGCTTCCGCGTCAATATCATTAATCCCGTCGCCATCTGCATCTCGTTCACTTGGGTCGGCGCTCAAATAGTGGATATGGTGGTCGCCGAAACCTTGCAGTTTTAATGCTTTATAAGCTTTATCGCCTAACTCTTGGGTGGCGGGCCAGATATAATTCGGGCGGCCGCCGATGATTGCGCCGCCGCCGGTTACAATAATAGCTTTATAAGACGCTGCGCTTTCTCCCAGTGCTCCGCAACCTGAGTCCGGAACCAAGGGAAAAGTCATGTAGTAAGTGCGCGAATCTATACTTTTACTCTGGCTGTCGGAGACATAACCGTTCAAACGGACAGTGACATCATACGCGCCATTTGCCAATTTGATGCTGTAATTGCCGTTCTTATCGGTTTGCTGAACTCTGCCGTTACTGAAATGGAGATCGATAAACGGCAATGGGTTGCCGCTACAAGCATCATGAACGAAACCCTCTAAATAGCCATATTGATCAGGGGACGATAATGTAGTGCTGGTAAATTGTCCATTAACGCCGCCTACAGTCAAGCTTGTCGTGAATGATTGATTGGCGCTGTTGGATGATGTGTGGCGGAGTTGTATGGCGTCGCCGTTATTGATTGAGCCGGAAGCGCTAGACCAGACTCCTCCATTGATCCGGTATTCGCCGTTATTGATAGTCACCGATGCGGCAGTGTTAATACCTGAGATAGTAATAATATTCGATGTAACGGCGCTATTAATCTCAACATTGGTTTGGCTTGTAAAAGCAAAGTTATCGGGAGTGGCGTCGCTTACGGGCTGGGTATCGGTATTGCCTTTTTCCCGCACCAGCCAAATTCTCGGGCCGGAGGGTAGTCCTAAAAGAGAGGCGCTTTCTACTATGGGCTCGCCTCTATTGGAATTAGTGCATAAAATATACTTAAAGCCGGTATCGCCGCCTTTTTGCAAAAAAACATCATTATTTAAATGGTTTGAAGTGCAATTAGTACTGTTTTGTGTATGAATTTCCATAAACAGTTGGGTGGCGCCATAATCATACAGCCCTTGTAATAAGTTGTGAGCTTCATTTTTAGACGGTGCGCGCCAATCATCATAATCGGCCAAAGTAAAATCATCGGCAAATTGCTGGGCTTGGGAGCTGGAAATGTTCAGAGCCAAATCAGTATCCTGCGTCCACATGAGTCCTGTTTCTGTATCTTCTATAATCCCTTTACCGATATCAATAAAACGTTTTTCCAGCGCAGGTATGTTTTGGGAAAATAAAAAGATCGAAATCAGGGGGAAAATGCCAATTCTCATAGATATTACCTTTTAGCTGTATTGACGAATAGCTGATCGACTATATGTGAAATGTTAGACACTTGATGTACTCTTTAGGGCGTTAGAATCTTTAATGGGCGGCAAATTCTTTCAGTGTCCAAAACAGCTTGCCGTTTTCTTGATGGGAGAATTCAAAATCCACCCAAAGTTTGTGATTGCCGGTAGGCGTTGAAAAAATCAGTGTCGGAATATGGATTTTTAAAGCAGAGTCAAGGCTTACAGAATTATCAGTAAGTCCATGTTGGTAAGCATCTTCACGAGCCGCGTCCAATTCTTGCTGAGTGTAGCGGATATCAGAATGTTCGCCGGAGCGCACCAGCCAGATTTTGGGGCCGGATGATAAGCCAAATAGAGAAGCGCTTTCAATAATAGGAACTGCAATTTTTACATGAGTGCAAAGAATATATTGAAACCCTGTGTCGCCTCCTTTTTGTAGATAAACATTTTTATTTAAATGGTTAACGGTGCAATTTGTACTGTCTTGTGTATGAACTTCCCTAAACAAATCTGTGGCGCCGAAATCATACAACCCCTGTAACAAAGTGAATACCTCATTTTTAGATGGCGCCCGCCAATCGTTGTAGCCTGATAGGGTAAAGTCATCGGCAAATTCTTGAGCTTCGGTGATTGAAATCTCTTCCACCAAATTTGTGTCCTGCGTCCACATTAAGCCCGTTTGGGTGTCTTCAATGATGCCTGTTCCGGTATCGATAAAGCGTTCCTCTAAAGCGTGAGCATTATGGAATAATACAAAAATAGAAAATAATAAAATGCTTAGTTTTTTCATTGCGCCCCCCTATAAAATGTCGCAAAAGTAAAAATCTACAAATGGTATGCGTTAATAGTTTTTTCCATTTGACATAGATCAATTAGTTCTTTGAAAAAGACGATTAAGTTTGTCTGTAACTTTTTGAAATTTTTAAAAAAACAGTTGGTTTGGTAATGATAACAAGTTGAGTCATGAAAAAAAGTAAGTGGTTACTTGACTTTATCGTTTTTGAATGATTTTTGTGACTACTCAGCGTATTTTGACATTTGATATCAGTCACTTACTTCAGAAGACGCCGTAAATACATCCATGTAAGCTTGAATGTGACATCCATGTCACATACACTTCTTACGTAAGCAACTGATATCAAATAATTTTTGTTATTTAAATTACGCTGAGTAGTTACTGATTTTTTTAGTTAATAAAACTTGTGTTTACAGCAGGTTTGGCATATCGTTTTAGGGAAGTCTTATTCAAATGGGGGGAAATATGCTCATCTTGAAAATCTTAAGTATGCTGTGTTTGTGCTGTTTAACGACATTTGTATATGCTGAAGAAAATTATGAACCGAATAATGATGCGGATTCAGCGACATGGTTTTATATCAATGATTTCCCTCAAAAACATAAATTTGATTATCAGGGCGATGAAGACTGGTTCCTTTTTTTTGCGGTAAAAGGGTTGCCTTTTACAATTAAAATTGATGATGCCAGTGTTGGTAATGGTATTAATCCTTCGATTGAAGTCTATAATACGGATGGTTTGCTGGAGCGGGAACATAATATTGGTTTTATTGGCGAGGGAGAAGAATCATATTGGTCCGGGGGAGTGCCGTTCACAGGATATTATTTTCTGCGTGTTCATAATGTAGAGCCTGTATTTAGCGCCGATTCAAATTACACCCTTTCCATATTTATACCTGAGGGACCGGGGAATGGCGTCATACAAGGTATAGTTAAAGACCAATGTACCAGCAAAAGCATTGCAAAAGCGCAAGTCAGAAGTCTACTGATTGAGGCTGATGTTCGAACAGATTATATTATTGATCAAAGTTTTTCCTATCAATCAGGAGATTATGGGTTGGTATTGGATCCAGGGAGTTATCAGGTTGAAGTGTTTTTTCCCGGTTATCATCGGAAATCTAAAGATGTCGAGGTTTTAGAGTTTGATACGATTCCCTTGTCATTTGAATTAGAGCCTGAACAAGGCTGCAATCCGGGCGGGCAGGCTATTGATATTGAAACCTTGAAAAATGAGTCCGCCGGTTTTTTTGATGAATCGACGCTGCAACTGGAATTAAAAGAAGTCAACGTGTCGGAGAACTTTTTTTCAGTTCAGCTTCAATTATTGAATGATGGAAATTTACAATTGTTATCAGCGCAGAGTGTCCCATCGCCGACTTTGAAAAACCCGGCGTTGTATGATTTTCAGACACAGATTGTTGAGGTTCCTCAAGTTTTTGCTTTCAACAAGTTTTTTTCCTTAAAATTGGTCAAACAAAGCGATGATTGGGTATTTGGGATCAATGAATTGCTAGAGCTTGATATCAATAAGTAATTATCATGTTATCAATGGCTATTTGGCTGAAGGCAGGCTCATTATAATGCGGCATATAAAGAACATCACTGCGATGACGTTTTTGATAATGAACACGGTTTCGGCAGAAGTGATTATCGATGGAACATTAGGCGGCGGAGTTAAATCATTAGACGGTCCTGTTTATCAAATTACTGAGAATTTGGGAAAGCTTAATGGTATTAATTTATTTCATAGTTTTTCAAGATTCGATATTCGCAGTGGTGAACATGCTCGCTTTAGCAGTCAACCGAGCACACAAAATATTTTTGCGCGCGTCACCGGCGGCGCATCTTCGTTAATTAACGGTGAAATATCCGGCAACTCGGCGGCGAACCTGTGGCTATTAAATCCGGCCGGCTGGATATTGGGTTCTGAGGCTAACATCAATCTGCAAGGCGCTTTTCATCTATCGACTGCGGACGGCATCGGGTTTGGGAATAATGAGACATTTTTTGCCGATCCCGATAAGGAGTCCGCATTAAGTTTTAATGAAGCTGTCGATTATCAATTTACCCAGACGAAACAGCCTGTTATTACACTGGATAACACGAACATTGTGCTTGAGCAAGGTCAGGCAGTGAGTATTGTCGGCGGCGATATTACCCTCAATAATGCGCATATCAGAACTTCCGGCGGACGAATCACTTTAGCCAGTCATTCCGGGGCGGGGCAATGGCAGATTAATGAAAATGGCATTAGACAATTGCAAGGCGAAGGCGGCGCGATTACGCTTCAACATGAGCAATTACCGGACTTATTTGAGCCGACCTTGAGCAGCTCAGATGTGTTTAATGATTTGAGTTCGGGCGGAGTACAAATTATCGCCGATCAAATTAATATGAAAAACGCTATTGTATTAGCTCAGGCATGGGCGGATAGAGCGGCGGGGGATACTGTTTTACATGCAAACACAATTCATTTAGATTCAAGTTTTATCGTTAATGATGTTGAAGGTTCACAAAATGCGGGCAAAATTAAAATATTCGCCGATCAATTAATATTGCAAGGCGCTTCAAAGCTCAGCACCAGTTCTTCTTTTTTTACCACCGGTCATGGCGGGGATTTGGAAATTAACTTAACCGGTCGATTGGAATTAACTGAGAATTCCGGGATAGAGAGTAATGCCGAAGGGAATGATGGCGGCAATATCACGGTTCATGCTCAAGAAATGTATTTTGATGATAGCTCAAGAATAAGACTGGCGACGCAAAGCGATGGCGATGCCGGTGATTTAAACATTGATACCGGGGTGTTAAGTTTAACCGATGACGGAACATTAGATACCGCCTCTGCTAATAGAAATGGAACAGGACGCGGCGGCGATATTGTTATTGCGGCGGATATAATTAAAATGAGCGGCCAGGGTTTAATGTCATCAGAAAGTGCGGGTAAAGGCAATGCCGGAAATATAACTATTCAAACGCATCATCTATTCATGAATGATGGTTCGGAATTGCGAGCGACTAGTGATGGAAGCGGCGCCACCGGAAATATTGTTGTCGATGTGACAGATCAGTTTCAAATAGATAACAGCCAAGTCACCACTGTTGCAAAGGTTACTGATGGCGGCGCGATTGATATTAACAGCGGCGTTTTAGTGTTAAATCAAAGTCCGATAACAACTTCAGTGGAAGGGCCTGCCGGGAATGGCGGCGATATTTTGATCAATACCGGCGTGCTGTTGATGAATACCGGCTTTGTACAAGCTAATACCGTCTCCGTCGGTGGCGAAGGCGGCAAAATCGACGCCAATGCGGATTTTACCATAGCCAGTCGTGGAAAAATCATAACAGGAGGGGATGAACGGCATGAGTTTGCTAAGGATTCAGTTGTTAATGTGATTCAGGCGGCGGCTCCGGATGGAATCAGTGGTGAAGTAACCTTATCCACGATTGAATTAGATATTGCCGCTCAGTTGGCTAAAGTTGATGCTGGTTTTCGCACCCGGAAAGCTATCGCAGATGATCCTTGTAGTGTTGAAAGAAAGGAAAAAGTCAGTTCATTGGTGAAAGTCGGTCAAGGCGGGCTGCCGAAAGAATCAGGCGAAAATGTTAATTTGCCGTTGCAACGATATGATACAACAGTATCGAGGAATCAGCTTAAAACGGAAAAAGCGGAAGCAGCGGATCAATCTTCGCCAATGTCTAAATTTTCTACTTGCGGTCGTCGGTTTTAAGAATGGATAAGAATAGCCGAAGGTGTTTGCAGACAGCAATGCTGATAGGCGCATGCTCGCTGCAAGCCGTTTTTGCGCTGGAACCCGGCGCTCTGAATCCAACTAAGCCAAGTTATCAGTTACCGGCGTTGCCGAAATTGCATAGAGATAAACCGGCATCGTTAGAAAAATCACAGCAGGGACAAAGGCATCGCTATCGACATTCCGGCGTTAAATTTATTTTGCGCGCAATCCGGTTTGAAGGCAATGATGCGGTCAGCGACGAGCAATTGCAGGCGGCGGTTGCCGCTTATATTAATCAAGCCGTCACTCGTTTGGATTTAGAACAAATTCGTTTGATATTGATTAACTATTATCAACAGCTTGGTTATGTCTATCCCAGCGTCATTTTGCCGAGTCAGCATATTAGCTCAGGAGTTGTGCGTTATCAGATCAGTGAAAGCCGGATCGTTTCAATCAATATACGGGGAAATGAGGGACTCAATAAGCAATACATATCCGGCTTAATGCAATTAGATACGCAAAAACCGATTCAGAAATCCGTATTGTTGGACGGTTTCCAGCAAATACTCGCCGACCCGATGATTGAGCGGGTTAACGGCACAGTCAAGCCGGGCGCAAAAGCGGGCGAAACGATACTGGATTTGGATGTCGCCCGCGCCAAGCCCTATGCGCTTTATTTAGGCATGGATAACGCTACGCCGCCCAGCGTCGGTTCCTATACCGGTCGGTTAAGCGGCGTGCTGCGTAATTTGACCGGAACCGGCGATTTGTTGCAAATGGACTTTAGCGGCAGTGAAGGCATGCAGGGCATGAGCGCTTTTTTTTCAATTCCGCTTAATTATAAGGGCTGGTATTTTAATCTGGGATTCCAAAGCAGTCAGGCGCGGGTGGTCGAACAAGCTGTTTTGCAACGCTTGAATATCAAAAATAAGTTTTTAGCATTTCAAACCGGGATCGGATATTCGCTGTTGCGCGGTTTAAAGCAACAGCTGAACGTGGAATTACAATATGCCTTCAGACAAACCAATACCACGGTTGCCGGATTTAAAGTGGCCTTGAGCGAAGGCGTTGAACTCAGCGGGCGCGCAGGCGTTAATGAATTGAGGTTTATCCAGAATTATGCGTTTCGCGGCGGCAATGATGTGGTTTCCTTCCGCTCCAGTTTGAATGTGGGGTTTGATGGATTTGATGCCACCATTAATCCGAATCAGCAAGCAGACAGTCGTTATTTGAGTTGGCTGGGACAATTGCGTTTTTTGCATAGAGTGTAATCGCTGGATGCGGAATGGTTTGTACGCGCAGATGTGCAATTAGCGAGTGAAGCATTATTGCCGTTACAACGCTTTGCTTTGGGCGGGGTTAGAACGGTGAGAGGCTATCGCATGAATGAATTGGTGCGGGATGAAGGTTTTGCGGGGGCGGTGGAATTGCGTTATCCGCTGTGGAAACAGGATATGCGGCAAGGTCACCGCTTTGATCTGGTTCCATTTGTTGACTACGGGCGGGCCTGGAATCGAGACGAGCTGGGAAAAACCTTGTTTTCAGCCGGAGTCGGGATGAAATGGCGATGGCGACAATGGGGCGCCGCATTTTATTGGGCGCAAGCCCTGAATGGCGCTGATTCAGCAGGTTCGTTGCATGACGCGCAGGATAGCGGTTTTCATTTTTCCATACAAACGAGATTACTATGATTAGTCGTGGCCGCGCGATGTATCAATTACTCCTGATAGGCTTATTGTGCGTGTGTTCATTTCAGGCGCTGGGCGAGCGCGGTCGTTTTCCTGTCTTATTAAAAGCGGCGCAACAGGCAATAGATGACGGTCGTCTGAATCAGGCGATACAGTTATTGCAACAAGTGGAAGCGACGACTTATAGCAATGCGCAAAAAAACCTGCTGGATATTGCTTTGGCGGATGCCTGGATGCGGCAGGGGCGGATTGAACAGGCGGAGCGGCAATTGTCGGCGGTTTTTCCGATTGTGCAAAGCGGCGGGAACTTATCTTTGATCAGCGCCGTGCTGCAACGGCGCGGACATCTCGCCAAGGCGGGTAATGATTTGCTTGCCGCCCGCGAATGGTATCAGCAAGCGCTGCACATGGCCGAACAATCAACGGACAATGCGGAAATTGTTTCCGCGCTGATTAATCTTTCCAGTTTGGATCAACGCGGTGAATTATTAGAAAGGGCTTTTTTGTTAACGGAGACATTGCCTGATCAAACTATTCGCAATAATTTGTTGAATGCATTGGCATACCAAGCCGCTGAGCAGGCGCATATCGAGTTGGCTTATCGGGCGACGCAAAGCGTGTTGGCGCAAACGGATGATGCTCGCTTGAGGTCACAGGCTTTAGGCTTACTGGGCAGCTTGTATGCTGAACAACAGCGTACCGATGAAGCATTGTTATTGACCGAGCAGGCGCTGATTGCCGATGGCGATATGGATTTACAAATGCAATGGCAATGGCAACGGGCAGGGTTGTTGAGCCGAAAAGGCGAATCTCAATTGGCCCTGGAGTCCTACAGAACCGCTATTCAATATCTGCAACAAATTCGTATTGATATTCCGGTTTTTTATCAGGATGGACGCTCCTCCTTCAATCAAACCTATGCGCCGCTTTATATGGACTACATAAATGCTTTGTTGGCGCATAGCAAGCAGGTTAATGTCAAAAAGCGGCAACAATTATTAGCCGAATTGATTGAACGCTGGGAGCAGTTGAAAGTGGTCGAGTTGCAGGATTATTTTCGCGATGCCTGCGCGGTGCGCCAACAACAGCAGGCGCGACAATTGGATGAGACCGTCGTGATGCTTTATCCTATTATTTTGCAGGATAAATTAGTGCTGGTATCGCGATTTAGCGATGTTATCGAGGTGAATATTGCGCCGGTTTCCGCCACAGAGCTGGCTGAGCAGTTGCAGGGCTTTAACAGCAAGATGATTGAGCAGCAAGCCTTTGCGGAAATCTCCGAACGCTTTTATCAATGGCTGATTGCGCCAATTGCTGACCGCTTAGTGAAAAGGCGGATCAAAACGATTGTCTATTTGCCGGATGGCGTACTGCGGAAATTGCCTTTCGCGATGTTATCGGATGGCGAACAGTTTTTAATAGAACAAGTCGCATTGGTTTCGGTTCCCGGACTTTCAATGGTTGCCGAGGCCAGTGAACAGTTGAATAAAAACGATATTTTACTGGCCGGATTGAGCGAACCGGGGCCTGTGGTGGATGAGCTGTTAAAAAAACGCATTAATGTTTTGCAGACAATCAATAGTCGCAGCAGGGGGCTTGCCTTAAGAGGCGGTAATATTCCGGATGGGCGTTACTATGCCGAAAAGAAAAGACAATATCGTTTGACCCGATTAAAAAGGGCGCTGGAACTGCCGGGGGTGAGTGAAGAGTTAAGCAGTCTACAAGCCGTCAGCCAGGGAAGCGTGGTTAAGGACGAGCGCTTTACTTTAGAGAACTTTCGAAACTCAGTGCATAGAGGACATCAATTTGTACACATTGCTTCGCATGGTTTTTTTTCCGGCGATCCGGAAAAAAGCTTTGTGATGACTTATGATCGATTATTAACCATGAAACAATTGGCCGCGCTGTTTCAGACCGAAGCATTTCATAATCGCCCGGTGGAAATGGTGGCGCTGAGCGCTTGTCAAACCGCAGAAGGCGATGATCGTTCGCCGTTAGGCTTATCCAGCGTAGTGGTGCAAACCGGCGTGAAAAGCGCGGTGGGTTCGCTATGGCCGGTATCCGATGACGCCGCGCAACAATTTTTTTCTGATTTTTACCGTTTTTACCAGCAGCCAGGCGCCAGCAAAGCCTCAGCCCTACAAGCCGCGCAAAAAAAATTGATGAAGCTTTACCCGCACCCCTTTTATTGGGCGCCGTTTATTTTAGTGGGTGAATGGCATTGATGGAGGCAAGCTTGCGGAGAATTGTAGCTTGCGGGTGAGAAGCTAACTTCAACGCTTTGATCCGGGAAGCTGGAGCTTCCCTTCTATGTTTCCCAAACTGGAGTTTGGGAAACAGCGGGATGAAAATTTGTAAAATAAAAATCTGATTGGTGGCGAATTGTTTGATCAATATCAAGCATGTCATTTGAGTTGTGTGGTATTAACTAAACAGGATGGTTTTTAAAGTTCATTAGAGGGGAGATGGATATGAAAAATTATAAGCTGTTTTTAATTGCTAATATTAAATTCGATTTAAAAAGGTGAAAAAGATGAAAACGTATCTTTACCTGTTTGGCTTAATCACTGCCATCGCGCTGCCCGGCTATTTGCTTGCCTTACCCCTGAACGACACCGGCATCACCCGCTGCGGCAGCGCTGATAGCAGTAGTAATGATCTGGATTGCCCGGTGGCGGATGCCCCAGGGCAGGATGCCCAATACGGCCGCGATGTCACTGATAACGACGACAGCGACGGCGCCGCCGGATTCAGCTTTACCAAACTGGACGCCAACGGCAATACGCTACCGGCTTCGGCGACCGACTGGTCGTGCGTGAAAGATAATGTCACCGGCTTGATCTGGGAAGTCAAAACCGATGACGGCGGTTTGCGAGATAAAGACAATACCTACACCTGGTATAACACCGATGACACCACTAACGGCGGCAACGCCGGAACCGCAAACGGCGGGACTTGCAGCGGTTCGGCCTGCGACACCCAAAGCTATGTGCAGGCGGTTAACGCGCAAGGCTTATGCGGGGCGACAGATTGGCGCTTGCCGACTGATCAAGAGTTATTGTCGATTGTGCATGATGGCGTCAATAGGCCGAAGATTGATTCAGCTTATTTTCCTCGTACGCGTAGTGCTTGGTTTTGGTCTTCGTCGCCGGATGCCAATAGTCCCGATGATGCGTGGCTTGTCAGCTTCTATGGCGGCTATGTGGACAACTACGCTAAGAGTTTTACGGATGCAGTTAGGTTGGTTCGCGCGGGACAGTGATTTTTGCTTTTTGTGATTAGCCTTATAGAATGAATATACGCTATTTCCCAAGCTCTTGCTTGGGAAAAAATAGGGGAAGCTCCAGCTTCCCGAATCAAGCGAAACAAGGCCGATAATGCTCTGAATCCGCGATAGATCTAGATGATTTTCTTCGTATTTTATGGCGGCATTGATAAAACATTGCCGCCCGCGGCTTTTAAACCGTAGCGGGTGATTTAAGTTGCGATAGCTGGGTATGCTGAGCTTATTATCAGGTTGGGAAGCTGGAGCTTCCGCGTTTAGGTTTCCCAAACTGGAGTTTGGGAAACAGCGAAAGAAGGCTATTTACACGGCGGTATGAAAAGAAGGGTTTTACGGGTTATCGACAGACGAATATGGCGAGCAACGGTTGAGTAAAGAGGTTACCATGAAATTAACGCATTTTATTTTAGGAACGCTGCTGGGCGGGGTATCGCCGTTTGCGTACAGCGCTCAGCAATGTAATGACGCCGCGCCGTCTACCGCGCCGGACGAACGTTATCAAATCCACCTGGACGGTACAGTTACTGACCTGGAAACCGGCTTAATGTGGCAACGCTGCGCACAAGGCCAAGAGTGGGATGGTGCGGGATGCAGCGGTTCAGCTCCAGGCCATACCTGGTCGGAAGCTTTGCAACAAGCGGAGATCGCCAATCAACAGCAGGATTTGAGTTATCAAGACTGGCGTTTACCCAATAAAAAAGAGCTTGCCTCGCTTGTTGAGAAACGCTGTTTTGATCCTGCAATCAATTTATCCGTATTTCCGAAGACGCCTTCGTATTGGTTTTGGTCTTCGTCGCCGAATGCCGATTTTCCCGATAGTGCGTGGTTTGTCAGCTTCCATTACGGCTTTGTGGGCAACCTCAATAAGAGTAATACTTATGCAGTTAGGTTGGTTCGCGCGGGACAGTCTTTTGCTTTTTTGCCGGATACCAGGCCGGATGCTTTTGATTTTAACGATTTGTCCGACGTTAACCGATCAGTCACCCTCACCTCCAATAGCATTATCATCAATGGGATAAACGCTACCACGACGATAGAGGTTAATTTCGGCGAATATTCCATCAATAGCGGGGCTTGGCGCAGTGCTGCAGGGGAAGTGAATAATAATGACAGGGTTAAAGTCAGACATGTTTCCGCCACCGGTTTCGAGCAAACAGTGACGCAAACTTTGACGATTGGCGACCAAAGCGGTCAATTCAGTTCCACCACGGAACAACAGTCGACAGTTGAAGTCAGCGGCAAGGGCATCATTGAAGGTCGTGTTTTGAATGGTTGTAATCAAAAACCTTTTTCATTACTCAATGTTGATTTTGAAGGTGTATCAGGCAATTTTAAAAGCCAGCAAACGGATCGGAACGGACGTTATGTGATTGGCCTGGACAGTGGTGAATATACGGTTTCGACAGAAGAGCCAGGTTTTCAAGAGGATCGTCATCGATTGAATTTAGTGGCGGGTGAAACCCGCATTGCCAATTTCAATTTATTACCGAGTAACGGCTGCTCCGATATACAACCGGCAAAAACCCGGCAGGCCTTGATTATTGCCGGTAGCGGTCCGCAATTACCGAATGGGATCAATCATATCTGGAAATCCTCCCTGGCTTTGGCGGACTGGGCATACCTGGCGCTGACCTTACAAGGCTACCAGGCGGAAGATATTCGTTATTTGAGCGCCGATGGCAAACCCCGCGATGCGGATGGCGATGGCGATAATGATGTGAACGCAACGGCCACCCTGGAAACCGTTGAAGAAATGCTCACGCAATGGGCCGGTGGCGTAGAACAACTGGTGGTCTATCTGGTCGGGCATGGCGGCGTGGAATCCTTTCAATTGGAACGCAACCGTGACCTGACGCCCCGGCAACTCAATGACTGGCTGAACAGCGCTCAAAGCCGGTTGACGCAAGACCAACGCGGCGAACCCGGCAAACTGACATTAATTTTAGACGCCTGTAAATCGGGGAGTTTTATACCTGCCTTGGCGGCGGACAACCGCTATGTGGTGACCAGCACCAGCGCCGATTTGGACGCCAAAATCGCTAACCAAAACGGCTCCAATTCGTTTTCCTATCATTTTTGGAACCAAATTGGCTTTAAAGACGGCTGGCTCAGCACCGCATTCCAGCAAGCTAGACAAGCCATGAGCGGCGAATTGGTGGCGCGGGGTAAAAAACAAACAGCCATGCTGGATGCCGATGGCAGCGGCGGCGAAACCTCCCCGAATGACTATGCCGTTGTCGATAACTATTGTTATGGCGACTGCGACCCGCACGCCTCCACCGCCATTGTCATCGAAAGCGTCAGCCCCTTGGAAGAACTCAACGGAAATATTAAAGCCAAGTTAAAAGTCCGCGCCAGTAAAACGGTCGAAAAGGCCTGGGTGACCATACAACGCCCGGACTATCACTTTCCCAGCGATGGCACAGCGGTCAGCAGTGTATTACAACTCAATCTTACTTGCCAAGACAGCACTTGCGAAGCTGAATATAACAACTTCAACATTAATGATTTTTACCCGGTGAGTTTTTATGTACAAGACCGGGATGACAACGTGTCATTACCGTTTACGTTGAATTTGTATCAAAATGGCATCGCCAACAACACGGAAAAAAGCAAGACGACAACCGTATTTGAAGAAACCACCGGCGTATTAACCTTAAAAGATGTCGCCATCGGCGAACAGCATTTTTACGTGGAAATGATATATCTGGGCGACGGCAAATTCAACATCCAAAATTATTATCCCATGAATGAAGGCGCGAGCGATGAACCCGCGATTTTTGACGGCGTACGCGTGAAAATTGCTAAAGCCTATGCCCTGGGCAAGTTTTATCGCTTTGATTTGATAGTAGGCGAAGGCCTGCAGTTTTTGATTGATTGGGAGAGTTTTCAAGAATTGTAGGTTTTGGGTGAGGAACGAATTCTAATAATTACATGCTTATAAATCATCGCCTGCTTCTTTTTCCGAGTTTG
>SPJK01064646.1_pt1 | contig 13996 bp, 1 predicted proteins | sample 3741771 | NCBI WGS metagenome assembly SPJK01 (sample SAMN10925997, study PRJNA522277) | cold seep metagenome | isolation source: Elba SIP-enriched marine methane seep metagenome, extraction at timepoint T2 | place: Italy: coast of Elba, Mediterranean Sea | reverse complement strand
GATGTAATCACCAATCAAGTTGAACGTCGCTCCTGACTGGACATCGAAGTCATTACCGAACGAACCGCCCGACATGTTGAATGTACTGCCAGAGAAGGCGTCGAAGCTGCTGCCAATCGATCCACCATTTAGGTTTACCGTTGAACCGCTGTAAACGCGTGAACTACTTCCAAGCGTTCCGCCGTTGATCGTTAGTTCGCTACCGTCACGAATCTCGGCAGCGGTGCCAATGGAACCAGATAGAAGATTGATGTCTGTAGAAAAAGCATCGAAGTTGTTACCGATCGTACCGCCAAGAACATTGACTTCAATATTGAGATTGACACCACCTGAAGTGCCAGCAGTCAATGAGGATCCGATTGAACCACCAGCGTTTATGTTGACTTGCGTATCAGAATTGATGGTGCTGTTGTTTGGTAAAAAAACGATATCATCTGGAAGATTCGTGACGGATCCAAAGTTCGAATTATCCGTCTGGGCCAATGCAACGGTGCTGGTCATCAGTGCGCAAGCAATTAGAATTGCTAGCGACATTTTTTTGATACTCATTAGCTTCTCACCAGTTGTTAAAGTAATTTATTAATTGAAAAATTATCGAAGAATTGAATCTTTAAAATTCAAGTGCATGTGGTGCGATGCAGCATTGTCAATACGGCACTCTCATAACTGCTAGGGACGAAAGAGCAGCTCGCCTAACACATTCGTGTCGCTATACACTAAGGAAGGAGAGCAACAAGTTCGGCAAATGTAATTGCTTATCTGCAGGTAGGGGAATTGGGCGGGAATAGAACAAATGGCTAATGCAAGCAAGAAACACAATCGAGTTACTTCATTAAGCGTTTGCTCTTCGCATCTTTGTTTATGCGTAATAAATAAAAATGTAAATAATAGGCAGTCAAATTAATTTAAACTTAACGACGGTACATGAATTAAATTAACATTTAATGTTCGCGTTAGATTACACATTGCGCAGCATTCACTCGCTGCACATTCTGCAAAGCGATCCTTCCAGACGGCAGCCTATATTACTTTGGAGCTAGCATGCGAAGCATGTCAAAGAGAATTGATATTGTTTGGGCGAAGTGAATCTTTCACGTGCCGTCCTTTCTTTACGCTCACCATCTTATTAGCGAACTTTTTCTAGTTGTATCAGCATCGTAGTCCTTGAACTCGTCTATCGATGGATGGATAAAGCTATCACGAAACGCGCGCCTTCTTGCTTCGCCAATTGCCGAAAGCGGCTAGTGACAACAGCATTGTCGGTAAGCAAATACGATGCGACTGCATAGGTAATACAGATCAAACCTCCAGACGAGCCGCCTATAGCTCTGGAACTGGCTTGATAGCTCTACTCAAGTACTAAGTTGCAAATCCTCACTGTGAGATAGTTTCAGAACTACAACAAATAGCTACTTGTTTATGCCTCGAGCAACGCCGCAATGAACAGAATTAGAAGGCCATAAGGCGATCCAAGAGTTAAGATAATATGTTTTCTTTGAGTAGTTTACTGAAACCGAATCGCTAATCCTCATATCCTTCAGAGCTTCAATAGGAATACCGTTCACGAGTAATCCAATAGGAAGATCAGCATGCATATGTAAGAGAAGTAAGAAATCTTACTTACTTAGATTAGGCGTGAAGGCCATTCGCAGAAAGGTGTCGCAACAAGACCATCGCGCACCAATATTCAAGGCATTAGAGATCAATAAACGCGCCTTGTGTTTGCTTTCAAAGATATTAGCGACTCTACGCCAACTTGCAATTACTAGACTGAACCAAAAGTCATATTTATTGAACAGAAGAAGCTTCTTAACCGAAACCAAACCTTGTCTTCACGAATCTCTTCTCATCGCCTGGTTACCAAAACGTAAGCACAATCAAAATCGTTTCGTCTAAAGCTTGACGGATTCTCAGATACTGGGTTAGCTTGTGTTCTGATTAGGTTCAGGGATTGCACCTATGCCCCACGCAACAGGTGCTATTCCCCAATAGTGATGCCTGTCCCGCCACGCCGCGAATGCAATCTTCATTGATTGCAACTAGCAGCCATAACATACCCGTACCCAGTAATAATTCGAGTATTCAGCGAGTAATTCATAGGGGATACATCTCCTGTAGATTAGCACTGCTGCACGAATTTACTGCCCAGCAAGAAGCTGAGATAATGAGTAAAAAAGCAGACGCTAAGAATGCTATTCCAACCCCGAGGCGTGCAGAAAAACTCGAAGAACGAGTAATGCTGACTGCCGAGGCTTCAAATGCAGCACTCTTTCAAACTCTCGGCCATGAATTGAATGATACCGAAGTCATTCAAGTGATTTCACCATACTCTCATCTATCGAACCAAGATGTTCTATCACCTTATTCCGAGGAATCGGAACTTTTCAACACTTTGACAGAGAGTGTTCCACTTAGTCCTAATAAACCTGCTCCTAGTGATCTGCAAATCGACCAACGCAATGAACCGCTTCCTACTTTTTCTTGGAAAGCATACGGCTCTTCTGCCTTTGAAGCTGTCGTTTCCTTAAGAGGTAGTGATCCAGACAATTCAAGTTCGATTGTTAAAAGAGGAATCCTAACTGAAAGTAGCGAATTAAATCCCCTAGCCAAGTTTGAAACCCCTTTTGCAACGGGACAGTACGACTTTCATGTCCGAACCATTTCACCATTTGGACAACCTGGTGAGTGGTCAGAGCCTTTAACATTTAGCGTAGGGCTAGAAGGGCAAGAGGCTCAAGCATCGCTATCTGAAGGTGTTGGCAATGCATTCTTGCAAGCTTCCTCATCGCATAGCATCAACTTTTCTTTCATCCGCGAACAAGAAGGCTTTGAAACAACGGGTTATGTCCCTACGGAAAATGGTCAACCGATTGGCAACAGTGGAGTCACGATCTCAGTTGGCTTTGACCTAGGACAGCATGATCAAGCATTCTTAGATGGTACGGGTTGGTCTCAGTCGCTGATTAATAAGCTAACGCCCTATCTTGGGCTTCAAGGTGCCGCTGCAGTTAATGCCTTAGTAGCTACTCCATTAACTGTGACTGTTGCCGAAGCAGAACAGATTGCGGACACGGTTCATGAAGCACAAGCACAGCTTGTCATTGCCGATTACAACGGCGCTTCTTCGACTTCATTTGAATCGATTCCCGAGCCGGCTCAAACGGTTATCGCCTCGGTTGCTTTTCAGTATGGCGATCTGCCGACACGGACTCCAACTTTCTGGAGCCATGTTATTGTGCAGAACTGGACCTCTGCCATTGCCGAATTGAGAGATTTTGGAGACGACTTCTCTTCGAGACGAAATCGGGAAGCTGATTATCTTGAAGATGGCTTGGCTGCCCTGAATACTGGCGGGCCTGAGAGCCTGAGATTGGCAGCAGCCAGTGATTCGGGAAGATCTGACTCGGACGCAATAACTAATGATGCACGTCCATTCTTTGTTTGGCAATCAGCAACAACTGGTGCGGGTGGTCAGCCGGTTGATCGTTTGCAATGGGTATTAACGGTTGCGGGAGGTGACACCTCTGTTAGTGCAGACATCGTGCAACAAGGGATCATTAACAATGAATCCGCTGCTTCGCACCAACTTCCTCTCTCGATCCTTTCCGATGGAGGCTATACATTTCATCCCCGAACGGTTCAGGCTAATGGATTAACCAGCGGTTGGTCGACGACCGATTTTGTTCTAGACACTACAGCACCAGTTGCTCCAACCCATCCAAACGATCCCATTGATGGATCTACCACTCCACTATACCGGGATGCGTTTACTGCGGATGCCACTCCAAACTTTGAATGGGTGCACGCTGAGAATGATCTGCACTACTTCTTAGAGCTTGATCAAGCAGGAGCAATCAGTACCGCCTTTCCAAGTTTCGGCAGTGCTGACTACACGATTGAAATCGATAGCAATCGAATTCTCGATAGCAATTACACAGTCGTTGGAGGAGAGCTACCAGACAATACCTACTGGCGTTGGCGGGTACGTGGCATCGATGCGGCTGGCAATGTTGGAGTCGCTCCCGATCCACTTGATACGCGAATTCGACCAGGCAATTCCCCCAGCACCGTTCCTGGGCATGCAATCAGTACACGCATTCAGCGGCCTGACGAAGTAGGCAGTGAGCACGTCGACGACATTGACATCTTTCTGCAGCGAGTTATCGATTCAAATGGCTCGACTTCTGAAATCCAATCAAATGTTGATACATGGGTGGTCATTCATGGACGTACTGATGCCTCGGAAAGCTTTTTCGAGCTCGCAGGTGAATTGGATGATTACACAGAAGGCGACCAAGTCCTTGTCCTCGATTGGGGTGATGCTTCGCACGACAACCCGTTGTTCGCCGGCTTGCCTGAGATCGTCGGTATGCTTGACGGTGCCGAGTGGATACCAACCGTTGCTGACTGGGCTGTCGATACACTAACGGGTACGCTTGGGATTACTCCTTCAGCACTACGACTCGTTGGTCATAGCTGGGGATCGTACCTCGCTTACGAGATTTCGGATCTGATTGATTCTCGTCTTAATGACGAAGTCGGTGCTATCGTAGCTCTCGATCCTGCACTCACTTCTACAGGGTACAACGCATCCGATGTCAATTATTCGGAACACTCAGAAAACTCATGGGCTTTCTATGGAAATGGTATCTATGGATCAGCCGATTTGTCTGTTACTGCGGATGAATCCTTCTCGATTGATTACCAAACTTCTCTTTTTCAGATCGATCCCATAACAGGGACGGCACACGCCTCGCCTGTGCGAGTCTTTACAACGCTTGTCCGTGATCAGTTAGATCCTGTTCCTCATCAACTCACCTACGAACTGTTTAACATTGACCGACTATTGGCCGGTGATGCAGGTCCATGGGAAACCGACGCATTATCAGCAGGACTTGGACTATTCGGAACGGACGGATTTGAAGGCGAGTTCATCGTATCTAATACCAATGGCGTTGATGCGAATGGACAAGACCAATGGGGCGACATCTACGAAGAGATTGTTTCGTTTACCTATGAAGACTTAGTCTCTAGTGAAACCGTCGTAATCGACCCCGCTGCCTTTGGACCACTCGCACGTATTATTGATAGTAGTGGAAATGCAAACGATCAAAGCTTAAGCTTTTCGGCAGTCCTGGACGGTGCCCCGGGAATTCATCAGTTTGCCGTCCGTAATGATGGCGGCGAAATCGTAACCATCGATCAGATTCTGCTTCAAGGAGACTATGCTCAATACGAATTGCAAATCACAAGCCTCGGTTATAGCTATACCCAAGCAGGCAACCGCTTCATTGATGAAGATGGTCGTTTTGTCGACAGTATTTCGATAGGGCCTGACAGTAGCGCAAGCGTAATCGTGCGATTGAAAACCGACAATGTCGGCATATTCAACGCCAGCTTTAACTTCGTCCACAACGGAGCCGGCGGCCTATTACCTACAGCTGTTTCCTTGATTGGCTCGGTGGCTGAACCAAGCGGTGGTCGCGAACTTACATTAGTAACCGAAGGGGGAGCCGGTGCTTCGGTTCTCGTTTTTCCTCCAACTTCCACAGGTCAACCAAGCTCAGCAGAAATTGTTGAATTGGTAAATACCGGCGAACAGTCCCTTACGATTTCTGACGTCGTGATCAGCGGAGCTAATGCAGGTGACTTTGAGTTGCTGACAAGTGTATTCCCAGGGACGATACTCAATCCGGGTGCAAGGCTACCTCTTTTTGTTCGCCTGACTCCTTCAGCAGATGGGCTGCGGCAAGCTAATCTTGTCGTCTCACACAACGGTACGGGAGGCCAATCAACTGTTACCTTAAGCAACCAAGCCTTGTCCGCTCCAGATTTTGGAGACAGTGCTCCTCAAACGGGTGTTCTCTGGAATGTTGCAAACCAAACCCTCGAGGCCACTGTCCGAGAAGGGGACGTGGTTGCAATTGATCTTGGCTTGAGTGATCTTTCGGGATCGAGTTTCCATGTCGTTGGCGAATGGGCATATAGCACCAACGATATTGGAGATTTTCGCACATCCAATGGTGGGCGAATCCTTACTGAACCAGTCGATCAAACCGCTCTGCCGGGATCGGTCGTTTACTTTGCACCACGGCCCAATGCCCTTGCTTCAGACGCTTCGGCACCAAACAAAACAAGCGTTCTCTTTAGAGATGCTCTTGGAACGATTCGCACTCTTGAGATCACCGTCATCCCAGATACCTTTAGCACCGATGGAGCTAGTTCCGTTCCAACCACATCGCGGAATGGAGATGGTGAAGTCGTACCGATCGACTTCCGCCTAGACCCTGATGGCGACGGACAAGATGACGATAACTCTGGAAGCTTTACTGACGACTTTGAAGTCGCCACCATGCGAGTTCAACAACGCCTTCGTTATCTTGGCTTCTTAGGGATGAATGGTGCTCCACTGGCTGTCGACGGAGACTATGGCCGAAACACTGGCCACGCAGTTGCTGTATTTAATGCTTCGTTGGGCGAAGGCCAAACGGTTTATTCTGGTGAGCGAGTCGATGGACGTCGTGCCAGCTTAGAGGATGCACGCCGACTAGGTTGGGTTCCAGCAAATACCTTGCTCACAAGCCTTGACGATCGAATCAATGCTTCTTTTGCTCCTGAGTGGGTCGAGTTACAAGCGGGACCGCAGTTTTTCTATCGTACTAATGGCCAAGGTCAAATAACACAAACTGAACGCTGGGGGCTCAGTTATACTCAGCATTTCTTAGATGCCCTAGAAGCTGAAGTTGGTGCAACACCATTTGAAAATGGTCCCTACCAAAACACGGGTACCTCGCTTCAGCCTGGCGGTGAAACCCAATTCCACAGTGGCCATGAAACAGGTACCAGTGTTGATATTAACATCTTCGGTGCGAATGATGCGGGCACCGCTGCATTCTTCCATACTCGCACGATTGACGGTGTGCAGTATGTTGCTAAGCCTGGAGGAGCGTCTGGCACGAGTGATGATGAAGTCTTGGTTTCAAAACCCGCAGGAGGTTGGGAATATCAAGCCGTGCCCGTTGATTCCACAGCGCGTGCCACATTCCTTGAAGATGCTGTCAGGAAAGAGGAAGTACAACAGCTTAGAAGCAGTCAAGCCGATGTCGACTCAGTACACATTTCTGAGTATCTTCACGATGCAAGCCACTCAACATGGGGTAACTATAGCAGTGCCGATGTCGAAAGAATCTTAACAGCCATTTCTCGGTTTGCCGAGGAACCAATCCGGGATGCTGACGGTAACGCCGTAGCGATTGTTGAGAGCATCTATTTCAATGACCCACTCTTCTGGGAAGTCGTACCAGGCGGTGATCCGTTCGACCCAGTAGAATCCGATCTAGATCGAGTACGCACAAGAACACCATTGACAGCGGTGAAACCGCTCAATGGACATGCTGGGCATATCCATGTCCAACTGGTTGTTGTTGATCCGGCTGATTATCCGCCAGTAGCGCCTATCGAATTAAGTCAATCGCAACCGTTCCCACAAGAACCGCAGTATCAGAATACTCAGAATCAGTCAGAACTAGCTCAGCAGGTACTTGAGACGGTAAATGTTGGTTCATTTACTATTGATGCAACGGAACGCCTTCTTTCTGCCACAGAAAGAACAGAACTCAGCGATGGTCTACAGAATCTTGTTCCAACCGTTACTAATGCGTTCATGGAAGCGGTCCCTATCAATACGCTTCTAGCTTTCCTTTCGTATCAAGACGGGAATATCGATGACCCGGTGCTACTAGGCGATCTTCTCTCTGGCGTCCAAGACACACTGAGCGAGACCCTATTCAACGACATCTCCGAATACTTACTCAGTGGCGAGTCGGTAACCGCGGAAGGAGTGCTTCGGGTTATTCAAAGTGCTGAAAGTTTGGGCGATGATTTTCAAACTGACGGTTCGGATCAATCAGAACTTGTCGATGAACGCTTCGGATTTGCTCTATTCGCTTCGCCGGACGTCACCGTCACGGGGGATCGGATCACATTTAGTAGTGATTTTGAATCATCAATCATAAATGAATACGATTGGGAATTAGGTGAAGATGCTGAGCTGTTTGGGCTCGATGTCGACGCCAATGTAGCGGCAAGCCTGACCACTTCGTTTGGTTTATCACTAGAGTATGGCCTTGATCTAACGGGATCGACCCCCGAGTTTTTCGTCCAATTTATCGATCCTGCGGTAGCTGCCGTCCGTGCAGAAGTTGACGGAGCTGATCTTCAGTTGAAGATTGGAGCATTTGGCCTAGGTGTCAAAGATGGACATGCCGAGTTCAACGCACAGATGGCTGTTGACTTTGGCGACACCATCTTCCGAAGCGACCAGATTGCGGTAACCAACCTTGGGGCATTGAGTGTTGATCTCAGTGGTGGTCTTGAGATGGTCTTGCCACTTTCGCTGACACTCGGAGAGTGGTCTCTGTTGAGTCTTCCAGTGGTTACGATTTCGGTTCCAAGCATATTTGATGATCCTGACATCATCTTTACAATCACAGATGGAGCTGAACTTGAACCATTTGCCGGCATTACGAATGAAGGCCTTCTTCAAGTCATTAATCAAACGGCTGGCTGGCTAGCTAGCCTTTCGAATCGCATCTTTGATGTCGACCTTCTATTAGTGGGTAATGATTTGCTATCGGATTACGCACAGCTCGGTGCGGTTCTAAATCATTATGTGCTTCCTGAAATACAGGACGATAACGGAGATCCAACTTTTGGCACGATTCAAGAACTCGCAGAAATTGTTGAATCGAAAGTTGCCGGGCTAACGATTGGTTACGACGAGGCTCGCAACACGGTCACTTTTGACCTGTCGGCTGAAGATCGTACCACGCTCTTTGAAACGGAACTGGATGTCAACGTCGATCTCGGTGGCATCATTGGGTTTGAAACTGACACCGACATCGCCCTGACCGCCGGGTATGACCTGGACCTTGGGCTGGCACTCGAACTGCGGCAATCGCAAGCTGCGATCATTGGTGATCGTGAGTTACCTTCCAACGGACGTTTATCGAATACCGCATCCTTCCTTATCGACGGCAACAATGTCGACATGCTCACAGTTGTTGTGCCACGGGATAGCAGCAACACTTCGCGTGAGGATTTGATCGATGACATCAACGCGGCACTAGTTACAGCCGGTGCTGCTGGAGTTGTTGCAAGCCTTACAAACGACAACCGACTTCAACTCACGGCGCCGCTGACCTACAGCGTTGCCTTCTTAACGGTCAACGACATTTCCAACAGTAATTCAGCTCGAACTCAGCTCGGACTGTTCAACGGTCAGTACGACATGGAGGATGCGATTGACCGGACTTGGGTTGACTATGCAAGCGCAGCAGCAGACATCACTTTTGCCGCTGATCCGATTGAAGCCTCGGCCAAGTTTGGTTTTGCAGAAATTGAAGTTGTTGATGGAATTGCCGAAGCGACTATCGGTGCCAGCGCAGAGATACTTAACCCAGACACTGGCATTGCTGAACCAGTAAGGCTAACTACTCTCATCGATGCTCTTGTCGAGAATCGTACAAGTGAAATTGCAACTTTCGATTTCGGAGGTTCAGCGATACTCGATCTCTCGAACATAAGAACCGTTGGTACAGAACTTCCAGTTCCTGGTATTCCTGGAGTTAAATTTGAGTGGGCTGATATTTTCCAGCCTGATCAATACGTTGCTACTTATAACAGCGATTTCGATCCACTGCTTGCAGCACGGTTTGTCGCGTTAGAAAATGTCCTGGTCTTGCTGACCGATGTCCGTGATTGGCTTCGTGACATTGAATCTAGTGACACCCTCAGTGATCCACTTCCTGTTGTCGACAAGTCGGTCAATGACATGTTCCGTCTTTCCGAGACGGTCGATGACCTTATCAATCGACTGATTGAAGTTGGCCCTGAGTCGATGCAAGAAATTGAGCGAGTCATACGTGACTTTGTTCAAGAAGCGACTGGTGCAATCCTTGATTTCGATCCAATTCAATTACTAGCTCAAGATTACAAGTTTGACTTTAGCTGGCTTGAACAAATTAATAAACAAGGCAACGTCGTTTTACAAACCGATCTTAGCTCCCTAGGAATTCTAGGAGCTGGTGTCGATGCCCAGGTCGATATCATTGGTGAAGTCGGCTTTGATGCTACGTTCGGATTAGACCTGACAAACCCCTCTTCGCCTGTCGCCTACATCGAAGATGATGCTGTCGTCTACGCAGAACTCTATGTCGATGCGGACAATGTCGATGCGGATCTTAGCCTAGGCTCTTTGTTAGGATTCTTCATTGTTGACGGCAGCGTTGACCTTAACAATGGCTTTGACGTCAATGGCAATCCGTTGCCAGCACGCATTGCCGTCTCTTTGGATGACGACCCTGTTGATGGCCGCTATAATCTCATAGAAGCGGTTGGTGAATTGAGCTTTAGCTCGGTCGGTTCTGCTGAAATCATTCTTCCAGTTAATTTTCCAACACCAAATAGTCCAGTGAATGGAAATGTGGATGATGGTGGGTCGAATAACTTAATCTTCCGAGTCGGTGATCTCGGTGATCCTATAAACACGACAACATTAAGCGGACCACCACTCGACGCCTTCCTTGATAACGTCGATTTTGAATTTGACTTAGAGGCACTCACCGGTAGTTGGGAAGATCTACTTTGGTTACTTGAGCAAGCACTCGACCGAGCCCTCTTTGGTATTGATCTACCATTGGTTGGTGATGGCCTACGTGATTCGATTAACTTCATTCGCTCGGTACGGGAGTCCGGCGGAGCGGAACTTGGCAACCTGACTGTCTTTACATTGGCAACTGTCAGACCAGCGCTTTACGCGGCCCTTGGCCCTGACGGTGCGGATGTCATTCTCGACCGTGAAGATGACCTAGATGAAATCGTTACTATCGACGATTTCGAATACACTCTCGTTGACGATAACAGCGATGGGAAGACTGATAATGTTGTCTTCGATGTTTCTTTAGGACAGATTGCCTCGTTGATTGATTTTGAAACCGACTTCGACCTTGGCCTGGATGGCCTTGGGTTGGAAGCAGAGGGCAAGGTTCAGGTCGACGCCGGCTGGCAGTTTAACCTCACCTTCGGAGTTTCGAAGGAACATGGGGTCTATATTGATACCAATAAAGACAGTACTTCACCTGAAATTGCTGTCGGCCTTCTTGCCGATATGCCTGGTTTCGCGGTAACAGGTAAGCTTGGATTCTTGCAAGCGGAAATCCGTGATGACGACGAAGATCCGTCAAGCTTCATTGCCGGTATGACCGTTGATTTAAAGGATCTTAACAATGATGGACGTCTCACTCTCAATGAATTGCAGTCTGGTGGTGCCAATACACTTGACCGGGTAACTGACTTCGAGATGGAAGCCGCTCTCGATCTCAATTTCGAGATCGAAACTGGTACCACCATTGAAGAACTTCCTTCACTTCAAGTAGACCTACTAGTTGACTGGGAATTCGATGCCTTTGCGGATACCTACGAAGGAGAGGATGCCGCTGATGCACAGGGTAATCTTCCTACTGTCGAGTACAGCAATGTCCGACTAAATCTTGGAAGCTTCGTCAGTGATATCCTCTCCCCGGGACTGGGGCACATTGATGGTGTGCTAGAACAAATACGACCTGTCATTGATTTGATGACGACCCCAATCCCTGTCTTATCAGATGTCGGTCCTGACATTACGCCAATCGATCTTGCCCGACTCTATGGCTACGAGGAAGCAGCCGATTTCCTTGATGCCGCTGCAACGATCTTTGCGATTGCTGACGCGATACCCAACGTCGATGGTGACGACGCTTACATTGATTTGGGTTCATTTGATCTCGGCTTGTTTGATCCACGAAGTTATGTTCGAGAAGAGGGTGGAGTAGCACCAAGACCGCTGCCTCAGAATATCGAGGATCCCTCGGTTGATCCAGAAGAGCAAGCTAGAGCGCATTCAGGACCACTCGCTGGATTGTTGGACACGCTTGACAACCTTGCCGGCGGTGGAGTCAGGTTCCCGATTCTTGAAAACCCCGTTTCAGCATTCTTCTTGCTGCTCGGGCGCGACATTGACCTCGTTACCTACGACATGCCCCGCGCAGAACTTGATGTCCCGGTCTTTGACATTGGGCCAATCTTTATCCCTTCGCCACTACCAGTTCCACTGTTTATCGAATTCGGTGGATACATTGGTGCTGGGTTTGATCTTGCCTTTGGTTACGATACCAGAGGAATTCGTCAAGCGGATGAGTCGGGAGACTTCTCTGATGTCTTTAACGGACTATTCGTAGATGAGCGAGATTCCTCAGGTCGAGATTCGTTTGAAGTATTTGCCTTTGGAGGCATTAGGGCAAAAGCTGCTTTTGGTTTACCAAGCATTCTAAATATTGGTATTCAAGGTGGTGTTGAAATCACCATCGGTCTGGATCTTGTTGACCCTAACCGAGATGGCAAAGTTTATCTAGATGAAGCTGCCGACCAAGTCGACGAGCATGGCTTAGGTTGTCTCTTCGAGGTCGGAGGCCGCCTGGAAGCTTTCTTAGAAATTGTAGCTGAAGTGCTTTTCAAAGAATTCACCTTTGAAATTGCAAGAACGACACTCGCTGATTTCACAATCCACTCCTGTAGCACCACGACTTCGATTGCCGACCGTTTTGAGAATAACAATTCGCGCAATCGAGCTGCCTTCATCGGCAATGGCCCTGGTATCAATTTATCCGGAACCTCGATTAGCACATCGGGTGACCAAGATTGGTACAGCTTCGATGTCCACCGTGGTGATTCGTTAGACGTTTCGCTTAATCACAGTGATGGTTTAAGAACCGATCTGAAAGTTTACGACGCTGAGGGCAATCTTATTGCTGACTCGCCTCTCTCTTCAGGCAGTTCAACCGTAACGATTGACGTTGAACCCGGCACTTATTATATCAATGCTTCGGGCAGCGGCACTGGCGCCTACAGCATGAGCGTGCTCCCATCGGCTAGCAGTGAAACAAACGTCTACTATGTGAACTCTGGCGGAGCAAAAGGGAACACCGGTTACTACTCCTACGGTGCTGGTGATGACTCAGCCGATGGCATGTCGCCTCAAACCCCTATGGCTTCGATACAGCAAGTGCTCGACACTTACGATCTCGGAGAAAACGATGTCATTGCAGTTGAATCAGGTTCTTACGGTTCCACAGTCATTACAACGGATGACTCCGGGGTTGCTGCTTGGGGCTCTCCAGGTGGTAGCACTTTAACCTCTTCAAGTACTAAGCTTACTCTCGATAATTCCGATAGCGTTTTATGGACCGACTTTGAATTGAATGGCGGTACAGAGGGAGTTCTTGTACTGAACAACTCAGCTCAATATGAAATTGTCGGCAACACTTTCAACGATGTTGCAACGGGCGTCCGGGTTGTTTCTGACGATGAAGGGGTGATCGCAAACAACGATATGCTTGGCGATCTAGGCACGGGCATGGGAATCGTTCTGGAATCGGGTGCAAGCACGATTGTTTACGGCAATGAACTACGCGAGCTCAACCTGGGTATTTCTTCAGCCAGCTCTGATGTGCAAGTTTATGAGAATGATGTTGCCCAATCGAACTTAGGTCTCCACGTCACGGGTGATGGTGTGATCGGACCGGTTCTTCCTGCTTCGCAAGGAGCGAACCTAGTCCGTCAGACGGACATCGGCGCTCGGGTTGAAGACAATGGGCGATTGGTTGGGAACTCATTCAATGACAATCGCATTGGGATTATTGCACAAGATAATACCCAAATCGACCGTAACTTGCTCGATACTATCTATGAGATTGGAATCGATGCAACGGATCAAGTCGTTCTTGATGGAAATCGAATTGACGACACTCCGATTTCGGTTCGTGCGGTTGGTCAAATTACATTCACGGACAACTTTTTTAGCGATACTGATATCGGAGTCCAAGCCAACACCGGTGGTGCAGTTGATGGCATGACCTTCACGAACAACACCTTCAGTGATGCGGTCGTTGGTGTCGACTTC
>SPJK01076777.1_pt1 | contig 14011 bp, 16 predicted proteins | sample 3741771 | NCBI WGS metagenome assembly SPJK01 (sample SAMN10925997, study PRJNA522277) | cold seep metagenome | isolation source: Elba SIP-enriched marine methane seep metagenome, extraction at timepoint T2 | place: Italy: coast of Elba, Mediterranean Sea | reverse complement strand
TATATGGCGTCTTGTCTTTCGAGAACCGGATGTCACGATGAATGCGAAACAGTTTCGCGCTGTGCGGCGTATCGGTTTCGACCTGCAGGCGAAAGCACATGGCATCCATAAAGGCTTGCGCCGGCGCTTTCCACGCGGTTTCATAGCGCGATTTGTTCTGATTGAACCAGTCGCGCGAATTGTTCGCCTGGAGGTCGCGCAAGAAGGCCAAAGTCTCGGGCGGAAAGATTTGAAGCTCAGACATGGTTTACTTTCCAGGCTTGGGCGGCAGGGTCGCGGCGAAACTCAGGGCGTATGAGACCCAGTCTTTCAATTGCGGCGCGTCACACGCGTCGGCATCGATGAACACGAACCCGCGCATGATGCGGCCAGTAAAATCCATCGGCATGGCACCGGGGCGGGCCATGGCAGCGTCGTGATTGTCCTTGCCGACCCTGAACATGAACCGCCCATCGCCGTTTTTCTCACGATGCGCGCCGCCAATCATGTTGCCGTTCAGCATGAAGCAGACCCCGCCCATCATTTTTTGCTCAGAGATGCCAACCATACCCGCAAGTGTGTTGCGAAACTGAGCTGTCAGTGCCTCATCAACCGCCATTTGGTCCCTCCCAGACTGGCTTCGCGTGAACTGCCGTTTCCCAACGCTTCAAGTGTGTCAGTGTTTCCGGCAAATCCATGCCCATGAAACTCATCACAAATAGCGCCGCCATACCAGTAATGTCGGCGACGGAGTATCGGTCCAGGGCAATAAACGTGCGGCCGTCCGAGAGTTGGCCATCCAGCCAGGCCCAGTGTTTCATCAGCGCGCGTTTCTGGGTTTCCGCATAGTCGGGCATCTGCTCATATTTGTCAGCGAAAATGGGAATCGTGTGGCGGCCAATATTGCCCGCCGCTTCCATGATCAAAAGCTCCATGCGCCGCGTCCACATCTCGATCACAGCGATGTCTCTGGGCGTGGATCCAAACAGCGATGGCTCAGGATAGAGCGCTTCAAGATAGCGGCAGATGGCCAGACTTTCGCTGATAAACGTCCCATCATCGAGCTCAAGAACCGGGAGCTCGCCAAGCGGATTGCGAGCAAGATGCGCTTCGTGGCGCGTCTCACCGGTCATGATGTCGACGCGCGTGCTCGGCAGATCGATGCCCTTTTCCTGGACGAAAGCGTTGACGCGAAACGGGTTGGGGGCATGCGCGGTGTAGAGTTTCATGACTATCTCCTGACTGAACCAGATGGTTGACTAAAATGATGGGCGCCATATAGTCAACCAATAAGTTCACTTTCGAGGTAAACATGGCTCAACTCGACCAAACCTTCGCGGCCCTCAGTGACGGGACACGCCGTGCAATTATTGAGAAACTTGCATTCGGTGAGGCCTCCTTGTCCGATCTCGCCGATCCTTTCCAGATGTCGCAGACGGCGGTGTCCAAACACGTGCGTGTGCTCAGCGATGCCGGACTAGTCAGCGTCACAAAGCGCGGTCGAACACGCTATTGTACGCTTGAAGCCCAGCCGATGAAGGCGGCGACGGACTGGTTGACCACATACCAAAAATTCTGGGGCGACAATTTCGATGCGCTCGCCCGGCATATTGAAGGAGAACAACAATGAGCCTGGCTTTCGTGAAATCGCCTGAAGGGGCCGATCCCATCATCGTCGAGGGCCTGTTCCGGGCGAGTGCTGAACGGATGTTTGCGGCCTGGACCACGCCTTCGGACATTAAACAGTGGTTTGGGCCAGGGCCAGGGCATCTTGATGAAGTTGATGTGGATTTGCGCGAAGGCGGGGCCTGGCGTTTTCGCTATGGCATGCAAGATGGTCAAAGCAATCAGCTCGCCGGGGCGTATCAGGAGATCGAGGCGCCGAGGAAACTGGTCTTCAGCTGGATTCACACGCGTGCCTTTGAGGATGGCCGGGCGGAGAGCACGGCTGAATCAAAAGTCACCATCACGTTCGACGAGCGGGATGACGGGACGCTGGTGCGTCTGGTCCACGAAGCGATCCGGACCGAAGATGGCCGCAATGGCGTCGGAACGGGTTGGAATGGCACTTTTGTGCGCCTCGAACGCGTGATCGACGCACAGATGACGCCTGCAGAATAGGGAATTTCGGGGCTCAGGCCCTGTTCATCTGCCGTTATTTAGGGTTCGCTCGCAGGAGACTGCGGGTGGCCCCTCACGGGCAGCGACTATATTCGCAACAGCGCCGGTCGGCTCGTATTCGGCGTCGCACCTGCGCGTGAACGGGATGGTCGACGCCTTCCCTGGGATAACGATTGCGGTTGCTGGCGACGGAACCGCGCCTATGATGGCGACGCTAAGAACGCCACAGCCATGACAAGGATTATCACGATGACGAAATGGATTGCAGTTTCAGCTCTGGTGTTGCTGGGCGCTTGTGCCACCTCAGTGCCGTATGGCCCGGCAACGTCGGACAATGCCAAAGGCTATTCCGTACAACCGATTGAGAATAATCGCTTCCGGATCGCTTATCGGGATACGTCCATGGAGGTTGCGCGCAGTCGCGCCTTGCGCCGCGCTGCAGAAGTGACGCTCGAGAACGGTGACGAATGGTTCCTGATCGTGACCGCGTATTCAGATACAGGCGAATTGGCAGGCGGCGGCTCGTCCGTCTCGATTGGCGGCTCAAGCGGATCTTACGGCCGCTCGTCCAGCGTCGGTGTCGGCCTCGGCGTTTCTCTGCCGCTCGGTGGATCATCGGCACCAGTTGAGCACGTCATGGAAATCGTCACCGGTAGCGGCCTGAAGCCGGAAACTGCCGATGCGTACGACGCCAATGACGTTCTTGCCAATCTCGGCGGCGCTTAGGCTGGAATTTCCTGACCCGCCCAGTCGAATGCGCGCCCGCTCATTGCTGGCGCAAGCGCATCGATGACACTCAGCAAATGCGATGCAGATTGCTGCGGCGAGAACAATTGATGGTGCGGCACATTGGATTGGAACGGTGCCGAGAGATTGCTTGCAACGGTTCCGGGATGCAGGCTAACCGCAATAAATTCCGAATTTTTCCGCGCCTGCTCAATCGAATAGTTGCGGATCAGCATGTTCAGGGCGGCTTTCGACGCGCGATAGGCGTGCCAGCCGCCCAGACGATTGTCTGTAATGGATCCGACCCGTGCCGACAGAACGGCAAATATGGCTCGACCCTGCCGTGGCATGATTGGTAGAAAATGTTTCGCGACCAAAGCGGGTCCAATCGTGTTGACCGCGAACACTTGCTCAAAGGTATTTCGGCGCTGATGACGGTATGACTTTTCGGGTTTCAGGTCCGTGCCCGATGACAGGATGCCCGTCGCAATGATGATCAGGTCCGGCGAGCTGTTCGTAGCGACCGATGATGCCGCAGCCTGAATGCTTGCCTCATCGCAGATATCGATCGTGCCCGGGATAATATTCGAGCGTTTTGGACCATGATCCCTACGTGACAGCGCGTGCACATGAGTCATGCCCTCACGTTCCGCTAGAGCGTGCATTAAAGCTGCGCCAATGCCGCCGGTGGCTCCAATAATAACTGCCTGCATGTGCAGGACTTAGCTCGATAGCGATGCAAGCAAAGTCAGACCCGCAGTCCGGTCTTGTCCCGATAGATCATCAGCAGGTCGAGCTGACTCGGGGTCGGGTCGCCTTCGGCTTCGGACACGGCGACCAGCATGCCATCCAGATCGACCAGTTCCTTATTCGTCATACCCGGGCTCTTGCGGACGAAATCGGTCATTTTCGACACCACGACGTGGCTCGCACCGGCATTGCGCGAGAGCCATCCGGCTTGAGAGATGAGCGCGTTGGCATCGGCCTCCTGAAACTCGAAATGATGTATGATCTCGGCCCGGACAGAGGCTTCCTGTTTTTCTGTCAGGGTGCCGCGGGCTTGCGCGATTTCCAGCATCAGGATGGCCGCGGCCTCACGCGGATCGTCGACGACGGCGAGGCCGCCTTTTCCAGACTTGTTCTTGAACCGCATCTTGCGCGGAAGGTTGGTGACGGTCTCAGCGATCTTTCGACCATCCTTCGCGACATCAGACAGCATCTTCAGACGCCAATACCAGACGGCGATGAAGCCGAGAAATCCGAGCAGTGCGACGATGATGTGCATGACTGGCCCCTTGTGGCGTTAAGTTACCGTAACCTCATTCAGGCGATCGTTGAAGTATAGTCTATTCCTTGTCATGGTCTTTTTATGACCCTGGATGAGTATAATGATTTTTGTGAGGCTCTGACCGCGACCAACCGGGTTGTGCAATGGGGCGGAAGTCATGTCTGGAAGGTCGGCGGGAAAGTCTTTGCGATTGCCGGGTGGGGCGACGAAGACGTCTTTGCCGTGACCTTCAAGGTGACGCCGCTATCCTATGAAATCCTGCAAGAACAACCCGGTCTTCGCCCTGCGCCTTATCTGGCTTCACGCGGGATGAAATGGATCCAGCATCACGCTGAGCCGGGCCTCAGCGATAGTGACCTCAAGGCCTATATTGAAACAAGCCACCGGCTGGTGGCCGATGGCTTGTCCAAGAAAAAACAGAAAGAGCTTGGTTTGCTCGCTGTTTGATTATTGCGAGCCGCCGCCTGCGTCCGGGGCAAGGCCTTCAGAATTGTGCGCCTGCTGTATGACATAGGCGCGGATCGCCTCGACCTCGTCTTCTGACAGCACATCGGCAAATGATACCATGCCGATGGATTGCAGATTGCCATCGACGAGAACGCCTTTCCAGGCCTCGGCACTCGAGGTGTAACTGGACCAGCGAAGATCCGGCAGCACGCCAGCACTGGCCGCAAACGGGCCATGACAGACGGTGCAGTTTCGCGCGTAATGAATGAGACCTTCGGCGAGCTGCTCGTCGCTGCCGAATTCGTCCGCTTTCGGCGTCGGGTCGACCATCGCCACGTCTATGTCAGCAATTTCGGCTTCGCCGCCAAGCTTGAATGTCACGACTTTGCCGACCGATGGAGGCACAGCTTCGGGCGCTGCGATGGCGCCTGTGGCGAGCAGATAAGCCGATCCCCAACCGGTGGTGATGGTGACATATTGGTCGCCATCAATCTCGAATGTGCCGGGACCTGAAGCGGCACCGGATTTCACGTCGCTCGACCACAAGGTTTCACCAGTGGCAGCGTCATAGGCAACGAAATCGCCGTTCAGCTTTCCCTGGAAGACAACCCCGCCAGCGGTTGACAACACCCCGCCATTCCAAGGCCCCGGATGCTCTACGGTCCAGCGCGCTTCCTGCGCAACTGGATCCCAGGCAATCAAACGCCCTTTCAGGCCAGACCGCAGGAACTTTGTCACCTCGCCAGGCAGCACTTGCGGGACACCCGCGGCGAAATCAGCGCCCGTATTCCATTTGGAAGAATTGTCTTGGAAGCGCGGGTCGGTGGCGTAGGCTTGCGGAATTTCCTGCGCCGGAATGTAGGCGAGACCGACATCGGGATTGAACGCCATGGGATGCCAATTGTGTCCGCCGAGCGGGCCGGGCGTCTGCAGATACGGGATATCGGCATAGCGCGCTTCTGGCACTTCGACCGGTCGCCCGTCTTCGCTGAGGCCCGTCGCCCAATTGACTGGCACATAATTGTTACCGGAGACAAACTCGCCCGTCGCGGCATCAATGACGTAGAAGAAGCCATTCTTCGGGGCCTGCATAACCACGCGGCGATCTGCGCCATTAGCGCCCACGGGCAGCTCGGCCAGGATCAGGGTTTGTGTGGCCGTATAGTCCCAATTGTCACCAGGTGTGGTCTGGAAATGCCACTTGTACTCGCCGCTATCGGCGTCCACTGCGACAATCGAAGACAGGAACAGGTTATCAAGACCGGACGGATCCCGTAGGCGCTGGTTCCAGGGCGAGCCATTACCGACGCCAAAGATCACGCTGTCATTGACCTCATCATAAATGATCGAGTCCCAGACCGTGCCGCCGCCGCCATCGGTTTTCCACGCGCCGGTGTCGCCCCAGGTGACGTTACCGACCTGTTCGAAAGCGCTGTCGGAGGCTGCGCCATCCGGCTGCTTGTCGGCGCTGGGCACCGTGTAAAACCGCCAAATCAATTCACCGGTATCTACGTCCAGCGCGTTCAAGTAGCCGCGGACACCCAGCTCGGCGCCGCCATTGCCGATGAGCACTTTGCCGTCCACCACGCGCGGCGCGCCGGTGATCGTGTAAGGTTTGGATTGATCAACCGTCACTTGCGACCACAGGACATCGCCGGTTTTTGCATCCAGCGCTTCGACCCGGCCATCAATCACGCCGAGATATAGTTTGCCGTCATAGACAGCGACGCCGCGATTGACGACATCGCAGCAAGCATTGACGCCGACAGCGCGGTCGACATCCGGGTCATAGACCCAGAGTTCTTCGCCGGTTTTCGCATCCAGCGCGTACACCACTGACCAGGCCGATGTGACATACATGGTGCCGTCAATCACGATCGGGGTCGATTCTACGCCGCGCGAGGTGGCGAGGTCATAGGTCCAGGCGACGCCGAGGTCGCCGACATTGTCTGCGGTAATGCCGGTGAGAGGCGAATGCCGCGTCTCTTCGCGGTCGAAGCCGTAGCTGAGCCATTCCGCCGGCGTCGCGTCGGCATTGTTCAGGCGGTCATCCGTAACATCCGCAAACGCGGCCGTTTCGGTTTCGCCGGCCGGAGCGTCTGGGTCCTGAGCCCCGGAGCAGGCTGATAAAGCAAATACAGATACGGCCGCCAGGGCCGCCAAATGAAGCGGGTTCATGTGCGCTATCCTCGTTTCCTCACGTCCAGTCGGCGTCTCTCGCGCCGTTCGATAGGCGCAAGACTAGGCAAATTGGGTCGCGTGTCGAGGCCGGACGCGGGGGAAAGTTAGGGTGAAAGCCCTAGGAAGCTGCGCTCATCAGGTCAGACTGCGCGGCCTGGATCGCCGCGACGATGGTCTGGTTCCAGGCTTCGCGGTTCGCAGCGTCGTCGGAGCCGGGCGGAAACGTTATCGACCGCGACGCATTCACACAGCCGCCTTCGAGCCGGTTATCGCCGTGCTGAGCCGAGACAAAACCAGCCATAGCTTGAGCTGCGCCCGCGCCTTGAGCGCCATATCCCGGAACCAGGAAAAGCGCATCTGGGGCGAGGGCGCGCAGCCCGCGTGCCTCATCCGGGCCGGTGGCGCCGGTGACCAGCATCAGGCCGGACCAACCGCTCGTCCCCTTCAGGCGCTCGATCATCGGGCCGAGGCTTTCGACAACACGGGCATATAGCGGTGCGCCTTCGAGGTCTTTTGCCTGATAATCAGCGCTGCCGGGATTGCTGGTCCGGGCCAGAACGATCACGCCCTTGCCGCTTTCTTCAGCAGTGCGGACATGCGGCTCCAGCGTGTCGAGACCCATATATGGATTGACCGTCAAAGCATCGCAGGCAAATGGCGAGTCGGACGCGAGATAGGCTTTCGCATAGCCTTCTGCGGTTGAGCCAATATCGCCGCGTTTTGCGTCCAGCAGCACCATCAGACCGTGATCCTTGGCTGCGGCGCAGACATTTGAGAGGGCCCGCATGCCTCGCCAGCCGTGTCGTTCAAACAGGCCTGCTTGTGGCTTCACGATCCCGGCTTGGCCAGTTGCCGCCTTAACCACCGCGATGCCCCAGTTTTCGAGGCCTTCAGGGGTATCGCCGCCAAAAATTTCAGGAATGCGCCCGGCGTGTGGGTCGATCCCGACGCAGAGCGGGCCATGCGCGCGGGTTGCGGCGATCAAACGGTCAGCAAACATGTCGAGCCTTATTCTTCAACGCTACAAGCTACTTTCACGACTTGCAGGTTTCGGCGGGCATGATCTGCTTCGCGCCCATAAGTGTCTTTTGAGAAGTTGCGCGGCGGTTCGCCGAAGGTCTCGACGCCGGTTGCCTTGATAAACCTGGCCACGGTTTCGGGTGCCGCGGTATAGATACGACCGCGGCGCGCGCTTTCGGCAACGATGACACCGCGCACATTTCCGTCTTGATCATAGACGGGCCCGCCGCTGAGGCCGCCCAGTGAACCGAGCAATCCGCGTGTGCGCCCGGTTTCGGCCCAGGCGAGCACAGACTCGCTGTTCGAGCGCTGTCCACGCGAGATCAGGTTAGAGCGTGCCATCAACCTGGACGCGGCTTCACCGGGGCGGCCTTGTGGGTAGCCCACATGAAAGCCATACGTGCCGATGCGCAGGTCGTTTTCTGTGTTTATCGGTGCCGGATTAGGACTGGTTTCGGTTTCGATCAAAGCGAGGTCAAATTGCTCGGAAATGGTCACGCTGCGCGCCGGAGCGTACTGGTTCGGGGCGACCAGAAGGGAAATGTCACTGCAGCCCTCGACGACATGGCGCGCGGTGAGCCATTGGCCTGCACCATTGATCGCAAATGCTGTTCCGATCCCGCTTTTCGGCGAGGAGACCTGCACCAGAACCCGCTCGTCAAATGCCGAGGGTGGGGGCAGCATAGCCCCTTCTTTTTCAATTGCCTCAGGTGGCGGCGGCGGCGTGTCGTCTGAGCCGTCCGAGAATACCGCCCACAACACGACGCCAAGCGCCAGGGTGTAGAGTATCCAGTCAGGTATCCATCTCAGCACGTGTCTCGACCTTTCCTATACGCGCCCGATATTCGGGTCCCACAAGCCCGCTGCCAGGATCATGGCAGCTGCCAGCTTTGCGGCAATCAGAACGATTGCGGCGCCGGCCTCGTCATTCTGGATGCGTTTGGGAATGTCGCGCAGGATCATGTCGATAATGCGGTAGGTCAAAAGCTGCAGCAGCAAGGCAACCGTGCCCCATAACAGGAGATCAATCAGGGTCAGGCTTGAGGCGAGGCATGACGCAATCGGGATGGCCAGGCCGGCTATTGCTCCGGCCAGGGCCAAACCTGCGGCACCGTTGCCGCCGCGCACCAGGGCCAGTTCCTTCCACGGCGTCAGCAGGATGTAGATGGTACTCGAAAAGACCAGAAGCAGGCCCGCTGTGCCGGTCATGAGCAGAAAATCAGGGAAGCCCTGGCGAAAGGATTCAAGCGTTGCCGTCATCGTTCTAACTCTTGCCTGTTAAGCCACCCGCATTTGCTCTAACCAAGGCTGCTCATGCACTCAAGGCAGAAGGACTAAAAATGCTCAAAGGAAAAACGGCGTTGGTCACCGGGTCGACCAGCGGAATTGGGCTGGGTATCGCAAAATCACTGGCAGAACAGGGCGCTGACGTGGTCCTGAGTGGTCTCGCCAGTGACGATGAGGTGGAGAAATTAAAAGCCGAGTTTTACGATGCCTATGGCGTGAAAGCCGGATTCTCGGGGGCGAATCTGACCGATCCTGATGCGATTGAAGGCCTGATGGGCTATGTCGCGCGCGATTTCGGTGGGGCCGATATTCTGGTCAATAATGCCGGGGTTCAGCATGTCTCCCCGATTGAGGAGTTCCCGGTGGCGCGGTGGGACCTGATCATCGCGCTCAATCTTTCCGCCGCGTTCCACACCACCCGCATGGCAATCTCTGGCATGAAAGAGAAAGGCTGGGGGCGCATCATCAACACCGCTTCGGCCCACGCTCTGGTCGCGTCGCCTTATAAGGCGGCCTATGTCGCGGCCAAGCACGGAATTGCAGGGCTGACAAAAGTGGTGGCACTGGAAGGCGCGGAGCACGGCGTGCGGTGCAACGCAATCTGCCCCGGTTATGTTTACACCCCGTTGGTCGAAGGGCAGGTCGCCGATACCGCAAAGGCCCGCGGCATCAGTGAGGAGGAGGTCAAACGCGATGTCCTGCTCGCGGCGCAGCCGACCAAAGAGTTTGTGACGACAGATCAAATCGGCGCGTTTGCCACTTTTCTGTGTTCGCCAGGCGGTGACGGGATTAATGGCGCAATCCTGAGCATGGATGGCGGCTGGGTCGCGCAATAGGATTGGGTGCAACTGCAAAAGTCCGGGAAAACCAGCCTATTTCGATTGATCTGAAACAGGTTATTCGGTAGCGACACTTCCAACGCGGCAGTTGCCGGGCAACTTGAGAAACAGCCATGACACTTGCCGGTTATGAGGTTTTCGCGCTGATCGGATTTCTGTTTGCGGCCTATGCTGTTATCGCGAACGACTCGATCCAGACGCTCGGAACATTTCTCGCCTCAAACTCGCATCGGCCCTGGTGGATTCTATGGCTCTTCGCCGCTGGCATTATGGTCGGCGCACTGATGTTCCAGCTGTTCTATGGCGGCGGCGATATTGCCGACGGAAAGCTGAACAAGATTCCCTATCCCGAAGGTGGAATTCAGTGGTGGCACGCCCTGCCCCCAATGGTGCTATTATTCCTGACCCGTTTCGGAATTCCGGTTTCAACGACGTTTCTAGTCCTCACTGTATTCGCGCTCTCAGGCGGCTCGGCGACCGATGGTGTGATGAGCAAAATGTTGATCAAGTCGCTGACCGGCTATGTTGTCGCCTTTGGCGCCGGCGCCGTGGTCTGGTTGCTGATCTCGAGAGCCTGGGAAGTCTGGGTCGGCCGCACACGCGACGACGATGAGCGCCTGCATCCGATGTGGACCGTGTTCCAGTGGGGCACGACCGGGTTCCTGTGGTGGACATGGTTGCTGCAGGATTTCGCGAATATTTTCGTCTTCATGCCGCGCGAACCGGTCTATGCCGATGACGGCACGATCGCGATGATGGTGTTCAAGCCAGAAGTGATTATTGGCGGCGCGCTGATCATGGCGGCGATGATGGCTTACATTTTCAAGGTCCGCGGCGGTGAAATTCAGAAAATCGTTCTGTCTAAAACTCACACCACGGACATTCGCGCGGCGACGATTGTCGACCTGATCTACGCCATCGTTCTGTTCTACTTCAAGGAGCTGAACGATGTGCCAATGAGCACAACCTGGGTGTTCCTGGGCCTGCTGGCCGGGCGGGAAATGGCGATTTCATTCGTCACCGCGTTGCGCGAACGCGGGGAAGCGATGATGGATGCTGGATCAGATGCCGGGCGCGCGCTGATAGGGCTGATCATCAGTGTCATTCTGGCTGTTGGAATGCCCTGGGCCGCAACCGGCCAGATGCCGAACTTCTAAATCGACTTAACAATCAACTAGCGATGCTCGAACGGGTCGCGCATCAGGATCACGTCTTCTCGTTCCGGAGAGGTTGAGACGAGCGCACACGGTTTGCCGACAAGCTCTTCCAACCGGCGGACATATTTGACCGCTTCGGCGGGCAAGTCATTCCAGGACCGGGCACCGCGCGTCGATTCGCTCCAGCCAGGCATGCTTTCATAGATCGGTTCAACCGCTTCCTGGGCCGCTGCCGTGGCGGGCAGATAATCCAGCACTTCATCGCCGAGGCGGTAACCGGTGCAGACTTTGATCTCTTGCATCCCGTCGAGCACGTCGAGCTTGGTCAGGGCCAGGCCGTCAACGCCGGAGACAGCACAGGCTTGGCGAACCATCACAGCGTCAAACCAGCCGCAGCGACGGGCGCGTCCCGTCACGGTGCCAAACTCGTGGCCGCGCTCGCCGAGGCCCTGGCCAACCTCGTCAAACAGTTCGGTCGGAAACGGTCCGGTTCCGACACGGGTTGTGTAGGCTTTCGCCAGGCCGAGCACATAGCTGACCGCGCGTGGTCCGAGCCCGGTTCCAGCCGAGGCTTGTCCGGAAACGACATTTGAAGAGGTCACGAACGGGTAGGTGCCGTGATCGACATCCAGCATCACACCTTGCGCGCCTTCAAACAGGATACGTCGGCCAAGCTTCTGGCTTTCGCCGAGCACTTTCCAGGCCGGGCCCGCAAACGCGAGGACTTTTGGTGCAATCTCTAACAATTCAGCTTTCAGCGCTGCGGCGTCTGGTTTTTCGAGGCCAAGCCCGATGCGCAGAGGGGCGTGGTGGGCGATCAGGCGTTCGAGTTTCTGATCGAGCGCGGCTTCGTCGGCAAGGTCGGCAACGCGGATTGCGCGGCGGCCGACTTTATCTTCATAGGCTGGGCCGATGCCGCGTTTGGTCGTGCCGATTTTGGCATTGTCGCTAGCGGCACCTTCGCGCGCCGCATCGAGGTCGCGGTGCCAGGGCAGGATCAGACACGCCGTTTCCGCCAGCAGAAGATCGTCGGGAGTGAGCGAGATGCCGGCTTTGTTCATGCCGTCCAGCTCCGATAGAAGCTGCCATGGGTCAACGACGACTCCATTGCCGATGACTGAGAGCTTTCCGCCGCGGACAACGCCGGACGGCAACAGGTTGAGCTTATAAGTGGTGCCGTCGATCACCAGAGTGTGGCCGGCATTATGGCCGCCCTGAAACCGTGCGACTACGTCAGCCCGATGTGACAACCAATCCACAATCTTGCCTTTGCCTTCATCGCCCCATTGAGCGCCGACAACCACAACTCCTGCCATGTTCTGAAACTCCTAAATCAGGACCCGCGCCACTGACCTTGTTTGCTCAAAAAAAGCAAGCCCCGTATTGGACATGGCTCGTATAGTTTTGATAAAATTTAACCGATCAGGTTATCCAGACTCTCACTCTGTTTTGATAAACCCCTCCGCATGAGGGATATGAAGATTACAAATAAATGGGCGTGGGCGCGGATGAGCGCAGTCGTATTGGGCGGGGGCTTTTGCCTTTCTCAAACGTCGATGGGCAATATCGTTGATCGTCCGCATTTCAATGTCGACGGGGTCGCCATTGTCTGGGCAGCTGATGCGAGCGGGACGACACCGATCGTTTCCGACTTTATCATCGATAGCGGTGGGGCTGATACCGATCTGATCAATGGTGACGTCCATACAGTTATGACCGGAACGCTGGACGCGATTGACAATGCGTTTCCTGACGGCGCCGGGGCGACGCTGCGTATCCAAAACAGCCCGGGCGGCGGCAATCAGAATACGCGCCAGGGTGACCGTTTCACGTCTGCCGCTGACACGCTCAACCCGTTCAGATTGAACGGCAATACCGATGTCCGCACTATTCGCAGCGATATTCTCAGCAGTTTCTATGTCGCCACGAACAAGGCGTTTAACATTGATGTCATTGCAGCGCCGGTGAGCGATCCAGCGGATCTGAACCTGATCCGCGTACGCATGCGCATGTCGCAATCCGGAAACGATGACGGACTGGCTTTCGGTGGCGCCGCGCAAATTCCGCATTCGGGGAACACCAATCGCGCTGGCGTCCAGTGGAATGGCTATCGCCGTTTGTCGACTTTGACAGCGGGCCGGGATATTTTCCGAGGCAATCGCCGGACAGCGATTAATCAGGGAACGATTGCCGATCAGTCGATTCGGTTTGATCTCGATTATCGCTGGAATACCGGCAATATCGACCTCAGCGATGGTACGTTCGACGTCGAAGCTGACGTCACCTACACGGTCTACATTCCGTAACTCAGTGAAAGATTGCCGGTTTGGACGCCTCAAACCGGGCCTGAGCCTTGGCAATCGCCGCCTGCTGCGCGCTGGGTGCCATGCCATAGGTCTGATTGCGCAGAAAGTTCATCAGTTCGTGGCGCTTCCCGGCATTGGCGAGCGTATCAGGGGTCAGCGTTTCGCCGATATGGACCGGAATAGCGGTGCCGACGCGGCGTTTCACCTCCCGAAAGATCAGCGCCAGGCGCAACTCGAGAGAGACATGGATCGCCCATTGGAACAGGCGCGAGTTCTGACCCTCGAAGAAAATCGGCGTCACATGCGCGTCGCTGCGCGTGATCAGTTTTGCGGTGAATGGCTTCCAGGTATCGTCGACAGCAGCACGGCTGAACGGCGTCGGCGAGGTCGAGACACCGCCGGCGGGAAAAATGATGATACATTCGCCGCGTCTGAGACGATCCAGGCACTCGGCGCGGGTTGCGATATTGGTCGCCTGCGCGGCCTTGGTCGGTGCAAAGTCGATCGGTAACAGCCATTCCCGAGCCTCCGGCGCGCCGTCCAGAACGGCATTCGTCAGGACTTTGAAATCTCTGCGCCGCAGTGAGACCAGCCAGGAGATCAGGAGCCCGTCCAACACGCCGAAAGGATGGTTAGCGACGATCACCAGCGGCCCGGTTG
>SPJK01038734.1_pt1 | contig 14015 bp, 9 predicted proteins | sample 3741771 | NCBI WGS metagenome assembly SPJK01 (sample SAMN10925997, study PRJNA522277) | cold seep metagenome | isolation source: Elba SIP-enriched marine methane seep metagenome, extraction at timepoint T2 | place: Italy: coast of Elba, Mediterranean Sea | reverse complement strand
GTCACGAATCATCTCCCAGTAGGCAGCAAGATTTTTTGCACCAGCAAACCTAGCCGACATTCCAACTACAGCAATCGGCTCGGCTTGTGCGCTTTCCGAGACCGGCGAGCTGGCAAATTTTGGCGCAGCGCTACCAGCCGCGTTCTTTGCAGCAAGACGCTTTTCCAGCAGTGCCCGCTGGGCTGGCGAAAGTTTAGATAGTCGATCAGAAAGGTCTGCCATGTTGATGCAAATGCGATAGGCGAATCGTGTCTAAGTCTGCAGGCAATAACTTGCCAAGCAGGGCATCAAGAAATGATCTCGACGCTTTGCCATCCTTTGCTTTCAACCGAGTTGCTGACAGCATCCAGCACAGCAACACATTGGGCTCCATCTTTAAAGTCGGGGGCGACAGCTGATTTATTGGCAATAGCCTTACAGAAATCGTAGACCCCATGAACAAAACCATGCTCGTAACCAAGCATGTGTCCTGGTGGCCACCAAGCTGCGACATAAGGATGTTCAGCTTCGGTGGCAAAAATCTTACGGAATCCTTGACGGCCGCTAGGATCATTAGTGCTGAAATAGTGGAGTTCATTTGGCTCTTCCAGTTTCCAATAGAGAGAGCCTTTGCTGCCGCTGATCTCAATGTAATTGTAGTTCTTTCTGCCAGGAGCCATTCGTGTCGCTTCGAAGGTTCCCATCGCACCGCTACCAAATCTTGCTAGGAAAGTCGCGGCGTCGTCGACGGTAACTTGCCCTACGCCCGACCCATCAGCTTCGGGCCGTTCTGTAATGAAGGTTTTCATATCGCCCACAACGTCGGTGATTTCATCTCCAGTCAAGAAACGTGCCAAGTCAATAAGGTGCGCGTTCAGGTCAACGTGGGCACCCGTTCCGGCAATCGATTTGTGCATCCGCCAACTCATGGGGAACTGCGGATCGACCAGCCAATCTTGAAGGTAAACGGCTCGGACTTGCCAGACTTCGCCAATTTCACCTGCAGCAATCATTTGTTGAGCAAGCGAAACGGCAGGCATTCGGCGGTAGTTGAAGTTCACCATGTGACAGACGCCTGCTTCGCGAACCGCGGCTAGCATCTGCTTTGCTTCTTCAACCGTGTTAGCTAACGGCTTTTCACAAAGCACATGTTTGCCCGCCTTGGCAGCTGCGATGGATATGGGGCCATGGGTATCACCCGGAGTGCCAACGTCGATGATACCAACGCTTGGATCGGCGACTACTTCTTCCCAATTGGTCGATGCTTGTTGCCAACCGAACTGGTCCGCAAAGTCTTGGGTAGAAGATTCGCTTCGGCCACAAACCGTATGCATTTGTGGCATGATTGGCATATCAAAAAACTTGCCTACTTTGAGCCAGGCGTTGGAGTGAGCGCGACCCATGAATCGGGTGCCAATCATTCCGACATTGATTGATTCAGCCATGGAATGCTTTCGAGTAATAAGTCAATTTGTGCACATGTAAGTCATAAAAGTGAACTTCGGAATTCACTTTCTGACCTACTGCTTTCGCTTCTGGTCGTGGGCCAAGCTGCCCAGTCTACCATAGGTAAGCTTGAAATGGGAGATGCTCGTGCGCGTCTCAAAGCAGCTTTGTGACCTGGAATGAGGTTAGAATTAAGGTAACAAACAAAGGTTTGTCGTACTTATCTTATATGCCAGGATAAAAGGGATGGCTTCCGTAATCCGTACCGAAGATGCCGATAACACAAAGTCGCCTGCTTCAAGCCGGTTGGTTGCGCTGGACGTGATGCGAGGGGCAACCATTGTCGGAATGATTTTGGTAAACAACCCTGGGGATTGGGGATCGCTTTATTGGCCTGTCGCACATGCCAGTTGGCATGGCTGGACACCGACCGACCTGATCTTCCCTTTCTTTTTGTTTATGGTTGGCGTGTCGATGGCGTATTCCTTTCGGAAATATGCGGACGGAGATCAGAGATGCAGCCGAGCTTTGGTGATACGTATCGTTAGAAGAGTTCTCACACTAATTCTGCTCGGTTTGCTACTGAGCGCTTCGGGAAGGATTTTCAATAATGCCCTCGGCAACACAACCGAGTGGAATCTTGATACTCTTCGCTGGCCAGGCGTTCTTCAGCGTATAGCCATCTGTTATGGAGCTGCTGCCTTTATTGTGTTAGCTCTGAATCGAACTTGGCAGCTTATCTTAATGCTTGGGATACTCATCGGTTATTGGGTCGTATTGGCAAGTTTGCCTTCCGATGTTCCTGCGGAGAAAAGATTAGATCCGGAATCGAATATTGTGCGTGTCGTTGACATTGCCATCATCGGTAAACAACACATGTGGACACGCGCCACTTCACAGCCCACGGATCCGGAAGGGCTACTTAGTACACTTCCTGCAATTGTGACCGTATTGCTAGGCTATCGTGTTGGCCAATCCTTGGTCGGTCAGACCATCCAAACCAAACAGTGCTTGGGTTTAATTTTTGTTGGGTCACTACTTTTCTTAGCGGCCACGGTTTTGGCACGAATTAATCCAATGGGTCTGACGATGCCGATTAACAAAGCTCTTTGGACATCGACGTTCGTCCTGGTAACAGCAGGTCTAGGGATGGTTACTTTGGCAAGTTGTCTGCTACTGTTCGATATTTGGGGGAAACGTAACAAGGCTTGTCAGGGCGTCGCAGCCGCTTTTCAGATGGTTGGCGTCAACGCAATCTTTGTTTTTGTTGCCTCGGGGTTGGTAGCACGATTAATGACCATCCTCAAAGTCGGTGATTTAACGCTAAAGGGTTGGATTTATCAGAATGGAATCATTCCACTCTGTTCAACGATTGGTTTGCAGGATCCAAGGTCAACCTCGCTGGCCTATGCGATTGCTTTCGTAGCTGTTTGGTGGCTTGTTCTGCTAATTATGTGGTGGAGAGGCTGGTCGATTCGGGTCTAAATGGTAGGAGTAGGCATCAACCTTGGGGATGGTTTTTCGGCGTAATTTGCTAAGCTGTTGAGGGTTATTAGGGACGCCCCGCATCTTTTTTCAGTAGCAAAAATAATATGCGACTAGAAAAACTATTGATCGATAGCAGGCCGAGTGCTCTTCCGATTAAGGTTCGCGATTTGCTCGACGATGCGGATGATCGGGTCGAACGATTTCATTTTGAACATCGTGATAAGCCGATCCCTGCTTTTGTCGCTTGTGACTTTGTTGCTGCGTATAGCGCTCTCGCTCAAATTACCAATCAGAACCTATCGGCAGGGGGCCGATTCTGTGAATGGGGTAGCGGCATTGGCGCCGTGACCTGTGTTGCTTCGCTCTTGGGATATGATGCTATTGGAATCGAGATTGAACCTGACTTGGTTGAAACAGCGATTCTCCTTGCTGATGAACATTCTATCGAGGCAGAATTTATTCGTGGCAGCTTTGTTCCTCAGGGAGGAGATGAATGCCTTGATGCCCATGCCTATGATCTTGATCGAGAGGTAACTTGGCTCCGTTCAGATGGTGCTGATGCCTACGAGGAACTTGGCCTTGATGCCGATGATTTTGATTTAATTTTTGCCTATCCTTGGCCAGGGGAAGAAGCAGTGATTTACGATCTGTTTTCTGAATTCGCCGGCGTCGGTGCTCTTCTGCTAACCCATCACGGTGAAGAAGGCATGCAGCTGCAAAGAAAAGTTCATTAACGGTCCATCATTTCGCATCTAATGCCTATCTGCCAAACGAACACTATCCTAACTAAGTAGTACCCCTGAGAGCCGACTCCGACGTTATGGGATATCGTTCCTTACGACAATGTGTAGAAGATCTGGAGCAGCATGGGCATCTGTGCCGAATAGATGCGCCAGTCGATGCTTATCTTGAGGCAGCGGCAATCCAGCGTCGAGTCTGCGAGGCGGGTGGACCTGCCTTGTTATTTACTAACGTAACCGGCTGCCAATTTCCGATGGTCAGCAACCTCTTCGGAACACTTGAGCGATCGCAGTTTATGTTCCGGGATACGTATCGGGCGGTTCAGAAGTTAATCGATCTAAAAGTTGATCCCACCAGAGCACTCAAGTCACCACTTAGTTACGCAGCGGCCCCGCTATCGGCTTTGCGAATGTTGCCAAAGCTTGTTCGTTCAGGGCCGGCGGTTGAGCGTGAGACGACTCTTTCCCAATTACCGAATTTAGTGAGTTGGCCCCGCGATGGTGGGCCGTTTGTTACGCTGCCTCAGGTTTATACTGAAGATCCGAATGCACCTGGATTGATGAAGAGCAACCTGGGTATGTATCGCATCCAGCTTGCTGGCAACGATTATGTGACAGACCAAGAAGTCGGTTTGCACTACCAATTGCATCGATCGATTGGAGTTCATCAAGCCGCCGCGATGCAGGCTGGCAAGCCTTTCCAGGTGAATATCTTCGTAGGTGGTACGCCGGCGATGAATTTGGCGGCGGTGATGCCGTTGCCCGAAGGGATGAGTGAATTAACGTTTGCAGGTGCCCTGGGTGGTCGGCGAATTGGAATGGTTCGTCGCACGGACAGCTTGCCAGTTTATGCCGACGCTGACTTTGCCATCTGTGGAACGGTGGTTCCAAATGGTAAGGAGGATTCTTCACCGGTTATGAAACCTGAAGGACCGTTCGGCGATCACTTGGGTTACTACTCGTTGCAGCATCCATTTCCTGTCCTGAAAGTCGATCATGTTTATCATCGATCTGATCCGATTTGGGCATTCACCGTCGTCGGTCGTCCACCGCAGGAAGATACACGTTTTGGTGAATTGATTCACGACCTGACCGGTCCAGTGATCCCCAGCGTCTTGCCTGGCGTTAAAGGGGTGAATGCCGTCGATGCTTCGGGCGTTCATCCCTTGTTATTAGCAATCGGCAGCGAACGCTACATGCCCTTCCTTGCGGAGCCGCGACCGCAAGAGATCCTCACTCAAGCCAATGCGATACTTGGCCAAGGTCAGCTTTCGCTCGCTAAGTTCTTGTGGATTGCCGATGTTGGTTGTTGGCAGGATGAAGCGTCGGCTCTTCATGATTTGCATGAAATTAAACCCTTCTTTACTCAGATGCTAAGCCGGACTGATTGGCGGCGTGATTTACACTTCTTAACGGAAACAACCATTGATACGCTTGATTATTCCGGTGATCGACTCAATGTAGGTTCCAAGCTAATTGTTGCTGCTGCTGGGCCCAAGCGATTTGAATTAGAAAAAGAACTGCCGGCTCAGATTGGCACATTGCCAGATGGATTCCGTGAGCCACGTGTCGTGACGTCAGGCGTTGTTGCTTTGAGTGCACCCAAGTTGCCCAAGCCAACTTTTGATTACGATGCTGTCCGAAGAGGTGATTTTTCTGGTGAGCAGATGGAATCGAAGTCTTTAGGTGATGCCTTATCGGGAGCCTCGGAAGATCTGCAAAGATTCTGTCGACAATTGCCGATTGACCACCCCTTGTGCCAGTTCCGAATAATCCTGCTTGTAGACGATTCCAGTTTCCTAGCGACGACTAATGGACCTCAGGGGATCAACAATTTCCTTTGGGCAACATTCACACGAGCAAACCCCGCAGCAGATATTGCCGGCGTTGGTTCGTTTGTAGACCGAAAGCATTGGGGTTGCCGTGGTCCTCTGGTGATTGACGCTCGTATCAAGCCTCACCATGCGCCAATTCTTGAGGAAGATCCCGAAGTGACATCCAAGATTGAAGCAATGGCAGTTAATGGTGGGCCATTAGATGGTTTATTCTGAACGAAGAACCTTACTATTGGTTCTCATGCCCTCTTTGGAGGGTTGCTTGGTTTATAAAACAGAGAGAGACTTATCTGTTTAGTTACATGTCCTTCTGATTCCAACTAAGATGCCCAACCCACCTGGCGAACCTTCGCAATCGATCAACTCGTTGCTTGCACCTCGATTTCTGTTCCAGATAGCAGTGCCGGTACGTCGGTTTGATCCCATTTGGTCAGCCAAGGGAGTCGTCCTCGACGAATCGTATCGACTGCCTGACCTCGCGGCGCTTGATCAACAGACCGCTTCATCTGAACGACGCTTCGCCGATGTACGGATGGCATGGGCGCCGCATGGGATCGCGATGAATATCATCGTCAAAGAAAAGTCGAAGGCGCTTTGGTGTCATGATTCTCGACTGGACGAAAGCGACGGTTTGCAAGTGTGGGTCGATACCCGGGCAACGCATAACTTGCACCGCGCGACCAAGTTTTGTGCTCGGTATGCGTTTGCTCCACGAGGAGCAGGCAAAGGGAATGTGAATCCAGTTGCCGATCAGCTTTTAATAACACGTGCACGTGAAAACGCACGACCTGTTCGCCCTCGGGAACTCCAAGTCCTGTCCAAAGTAACGGATAAAGGCTATGCCATGGCTTGCTTTATGCCAGCTGTCGCTTTAACGGGCTACGATCCGACCCAATATCGAAGCCTTGGCTTCAATTACTCCGTGATCGATCGTGAGCTTGGCATTCAGACTTTTAGTTCGGGTCCTGGTATGCCTTATGATGAAGATCCAAGCTGCTGGGCAACGCTCGAGCTTGTTGAAGACTAGGCCAAAGCCTGCTGCTCATTACGTTGACGTCGCGTCCATAAATGCCAATCCTCACCAGAGGACTCCGCTTCGATCTTTGAGAAGAGATTTAGATCGTCAATCCGATCGAACCCGAATCCAGAAATCGGAGTCGGCGAATTCCCACCGATTAGCTTCGGAGCAATAAACGCATGGACTTCGTCAATTTGATCCTGATCCAACAAACGTCCGAACAGTTTCGATCCCCCTTCGACCAAGATATTTGTCATTTGGCGCTTGCCTAATTCATCCAGCAAATCAATCAGGTAATTCGACGCGGGATTGTATCTCCAAACATCGACACCCATTGCCCGATGCTGTTCGGCAACTGATTCAGGATAGTTGGTGCAAACTGCGAGTAAGACGGGACCTGCCGATTTATCATTAGCTGATCGAAATAGTTGGCAATCAACAGGAAGTGGGCGGTGATCTCCCATCACAATGCGAGTTGCTAGACGTTGCCCTGTGGGCCGGGCATTTAGCATCGGATCGTCGGCAAGAAGAGTTCCTCCTCCAACGAGGACGCCATCGACGCGACCACGAAGTTTGTGAACCCATTTGCGAGATTCCTCGCCACTAATCCATTTGCTATCGCCTGTGTGAGTGGCAATCTTACCGTCTAGCGACATTGCCCACTTAGCGATTATCCAAGGTTTTTTGTGGAGCATAAGCTTCTTGAAGGGAGCAAGAAGTCCCGCTGCTTCCAATTGCCCATCGCCAACCTCACATGTTATGCCAGCCGCTTCAAGCTTGGCGATCCCTTGGCCATTGACCTGTGGGTTTGGATCTTTATGAGCAATGACACACTTACTAACTCCTGCGTCGACGAGTGCATTAGCGCACGGACCTGTCTTGCCTGTGTGAGAGCAGGGTTCGAGTGTAACATAAGCAGTTGATCCAGAAGCGTTTTCGCCAGCCGATTTGATGGCGTTTACTTCAGCATGCGCCTCACCAAACCGTTCATGAAACCCTTCGCCTACGATCGAGTCGTTATTTACCAGAACACAACCAACCATTGGATTAGGTTCGACAAAACCTTCACCTTGGCGCGCTAGCTCGATTGCTCGGCGCATTGGCTCCGAGATCTTGTTGTGTTGATCGGTCGCCATCGTTAGGTCGGGGTCCAGATTTTCTTTTCGCCCGAAGAACCAGAGTCATCACCTGGTGTCCAAATTTTTGAGCTGCCATCAGAGGTAGCAGTTGCTGAGATTGGTTCAGCCGCCGCTCCGGCAGGAATCGCATCCGCAGGCATTTCACCAACAGGAGGAATTGCTCCCAAAGAGTAAAGCAGTTGATACAACTGTTCGGCTACACCGGGCTCATTAAGATGTTCGTTCCGAATGTGTTGAACTAATTGATTTGCTTCTTCACTTTGGCCATGGAGAACACGCAATTCGAGTTCCAAGATATCCCACGTTGCGTTGCTCTTGCCCGCTTCGTCTGCCTCGGCTTTGGCCTTAGCTATCCAGTGCATGGAAGTGTCTAGGTCACGTTCTAAAGAGATTAAGCGATAGAATAGTTCATCTCGTGGAATGCGATCAGCAAGCGTATCACGTTCGATAGCAACCTTTGCTATCGATTGTAGAACTTCATTCGCACCCGCCATCGTGGCACGTTCGTAAAGTTGCGTAAGTTGATCATCTGAAGCTTTAGCAAGATCAATTCGATAAGCTCTTGCCAGTGGAATAAGTTCGATTTCAATTTCGCCAGGGTCGATGCTACTAGGATGATCGACGTTTAAGCTATCACGAAGTTGTTTGAAAATCTCTGAATCGACACCTGAGGCAGACTGTTGCAGGATTAGTAAGGTTGCCGCTAGTAAACGTTTCATCTCTGGCTTTTCTGCCGCTTCTTTGGGCGTCAAACCGCCAAGCGCTGGGCGAGGAGTGTTGGGCCACTTTTCAAGCAAGACCCTTGCCCGCTCCCCTTTTAACAACTCAAGTAGTTTACTTGGGAGCGTGTCTACAGGGAAGTGCCATCGTGTGTTTAACGCGGCATCGGTTGCGGCTGATTCTCCTGTGACATTTTCTTCCCCCGGTACGCCCAGAGCATCAGCGCCAACTTCAACTAGCACTTCTTTTGCTTTATCAAGCGATCCCTCTTCAGGACGGGTTCCTCGTTCAGCCACTAGCTCAAGTCGTTCTTCTCGATCGGTCTGGCGACCATAGAACGAAATGAACCCAAGCATTTCGGGGACTTGTTCAGCTTGGATATCAGCTCCACTCTCAGGTAGAGGGCGGTCTAACAATAACCAGGTTAAACGGGGCGGTGGTCCATCAAGAGCTGCCAGTTCCGTTTCATCTAATTGGTGGGCAACGGTACGTTTATCACGAGAGAGTTGGTCAATGAGTGATTCTTCATTGGCGACGGCGTACTCGATCCGAATTACTTTGGTCGATTCGCTGCTATCATTTTTATCTAGCAATTGGGCGATTGCTTCAGCTTCAATGGCGTCGTCAACGGTCTCAGGTTTTTCAAACGCAAGTTCTGCATACTTACGCAATCCGGTGACAAAGGCATCAACTTTGCCAAGCCAACCATTCACAATACCACTATTGAAAGCCAAGGCAGGTTCGTCTGAATACTGCTTAGCAAGTTCATCGAGTTGCTCAGCAGCACGGTTCCATTGACCTCGACTTGCAAGGATTTGGGCATGGTCATGTTTCGTTTCAGCCTCATGCCCAACTTCTAGTTCGCGTAGATAAAGGTTGTCTCGTAATAAAAGAGGCAAACCGGCCGACTGGTTCAGCCGCATCAAGAGTTCCATTGCCCGGGAATCTTCTTTACCGCTGATTCCCTGATAGAGCCAAAGGTGTGCTCTTGCTGCGATTAGGTTTCCTTCAACCAGCAGGGCTTGGCCAACTGACCCAATCGCTTGCAGAACACGGCTAGGCATCTCGTCTTCTAAACGCTCTAGCGCTTCTTGCAGTGCTAGCGAACCAGCTTGTCCTCCGTCCTTGGCAGCTGTTAGTATCGCTCTTTGCGCATACCCGGAGGGGCTTTTCGGATCTGCCTCAATGAGCTTTTCGATCGTTACCGACGCCGCCTCGAAATCTTCCAAGGTGAGTTCGACGGATGACTTCATTTCCAGAATGGCTGCCCGCTTAGGAGACTTAGCTAGCATCTGGTCAAGATGAGACACAGCTGCACGCGGCTGATCGCCCTCAAGCATGCGATGGACCTTTTCAAGGTCATGTACAATGTCCGAACAGCAGAACTTTAGCTTCGTTCCGCTTCCACAAGGGCAGGGAGAGTAGGGGTCGAGAGCCATTTGAGTTGCTCAGTACGCATAGGGGTGAATATTATTTGGGAGAGCACATACCTTGAGTGCTGGCATCCCTTCTGATTCGCTTTTACCGCATTCTAACGGTTACTGCTGAAGGCTCCACCGCCAAAGGGGCTGAAGTCCTCATCTGAGGCCCGAAACGGCTAGGTAAAGTTTGCGGGTTGTAACTGTTCTGTCAATTTTATCGGTAATTCCTGTATTGAGGCTCGTCTGATGCCGATGAGAACCCTGGCGAATGTTATGTCGCCATCCGCTGGGGGGAGCTATTTCAGGTGTCCAGAGAAGGGCCTGAGCATTGTAGACCCCTGCACAGCAAGAAGAAAGAAGTTCTCGAAGGGGAATCAACCGTGGCCAAATCGCTCAATTCTATGATTAATCGTTTCATTGCATTCAGTCTGGTAGTTGCATTGACAGGTGTTTCCTTGGCAGCTGGTCAAGAGATGCCTTTGCCATCTCCACCGGAGTCGGTCATGCTTCCAGCTGAAACGACTGCTCCTGAGGAAGTGATTATCCACGAGACTATTCCTCCCGAAGCAATGATCGAAGGGCCCAAGTATCAGACGATCACCTCGGCTATCACAGACGAGCTAGCTCTGCATACCGACATGCAGCCTCTTCTGGAAAGTACGGGAACCTGGTTCCGTCGTGGCTTATGGTATGCCGATTTAGATGCCGTCATCTTGACGAGAACTTGGGATGACGATGGCCGTCGTTTGATGTTTGAATCGACAGCCAATACCGAGGCATTTTTGAGCCGCGATAGAAAGCTTGGAGAGAGCAGCCCTGATGCGGATGGTTCAGCCCGCTTAGCTTTAGGTCGATTCCTTTTCAGAGATACAAAAAATCGTGACCACACTGCCGAGATGGTAGTAACAGGTGGAGCGGAATGGGTCGATGCAGGAAACATGACAGCCTCGGCACTACCTATCTTAATTCCCGATGAATTAACTGCCAGAGGCACTCTGCCTTCGTTTGCGCTAGCTGACGAATCGAGCTATACCTACAGCAGTCACTTCAATAGTTTTGAATGGAACTACAACGTTACACAACGTATGCGTAAAGACCAAATGGAGCTGACTCCAGGTGGCACATGGGTTCGTAAGGCTTCTCCAGGTTGGACCCAAAGTTATCTAGCCGGCTTGCGTTACTTTGAACTGCAAGAAGACTTTGATTGGTTAGCCAGCGATATTGCTACGATCGGGGCAAATGCATCGGGCGTGATGAATGTCCGTACAAGCAATAATCTCTTCGGTGTGCAATTCGGTCACGGTCTTACGTACGAAACAGATCGTTGGAATGTCTCGGTCTTTTCTAAGCACGGGATGTATGTGAATGATGCTCGTTCGACGAGAGATCTAACTTTTACAGACAACCCAAATGGTACAGCTGATGACTTCACTGGCGAGGGACATGAGAATTCATTGAACTATCTCCTACAAGCTGGTGTAACGGGACGGTATCACATCCGGCCAAACATATCTTTGCGTGTAGGCTACGAGTTGATGTATATCACAGGATTAGCTCTTGCACCCAATGAAATTTCTTTTGATGGGGACAGGGCACTTGCTGGAACGACGGGCGATGTTTTCTACCGTGGATTTACCTTTGGATCTGAGTATTTCTGGTAAGCCATCAATTTAAGTTCTCAGACTATCTCTTTCTGCCTTATGCAAATCTAGAATGCTTACCGATCATTCCAATGCCGAGTCATCGACTGCTACTCAGCGCAGGAAGGATCGTATCGCGAGTGCAACGAGACGAATTTTCAACCGACGTCAATGGTTGGGACAGTCTTTAAGGTTCTGGATCTTGTCGTTGATGGTCTTTGTTTTGGCAATGACGCCAGTGACAATTCCTCGCTTGTTGGGATCGCTTGATCACGAAGCTGGTGATTGGTTAGCAATACAAGCTGCTGCAGAAAATAAACTAATTGATGAGATTCGACCATCCGAGCCATATTTCCTCATTGGCTGGAAAGATTCTGGTTTGGTATCAGCGGAGAAAGCAAATCTACTTACGCAAAAGTTGGCTGCGATTGAAGCTTCGGATGGCTGGCCATGCTTCCCACGAATCTTGAATCTTTCGAGTCAAGCATCGCTTGATACCACGGTCTTAGCAGTCACATTGTCACCAAAATTAGTTGATTCTCCCGACCTTCTTCGGGAGGTGATCGAGTCAGCTAGGCTTATTGCTACCGACGAGTGTGGTATTGCTGCTGAGGAAGTTCATATTGGGGGGCCCTCAGTAGAAAACCTTGCCGTTGCTGAAAACGCCGTGAGCATTGTCAGCTTCTTAGTTCCGCTCTCGATGGTGGCTTGTTTTGGATTGTATTTTTTGGTCACAAGACAAGCGAGGATTAGCCTGCTACTTGGCTTAGTTGCGGGAATTGCTTCGATGGTAAGCTTCTCAATGGTTTACTATGCCAAGCTTGTTGATTGGGTGCTTTTAGGAAAGAACCAAGTTTGGTTAGGTCAGCTCGATACTCTGCTATTACTGGTTCCCGCACTCGTTTTTTGCATTACCTTTGTAATAGGTTCGCAGTTGATTGCCTATTTTCGGTCGAACCAAATCACCGTCGGTAATCTTCCTGCACCCTGGCTGATGTTGCAACAAGGTTGGAAGGTTCTTCTGCTCACGACTTTGCTTAGTGTGGCCATAGTTTTGTCACTTTTGACAAGTAGCTTAATGCCACTCCAACGGGCGTCGATTATTCTTGCCATTGGCATTGTTATTGGTAGTGCCTTGCTGATGACCATTATGCCGATCACACTTGATTTTCTAGCTAGCTTTGGACTCTCGCCAAGAAAACAGAAGCATTCACCAAATCACTGGTTGGAAAACTACTTTGGTTGGGGATTGCAGTTTTATCGAGAAGTTCTTGTCGTGGGATTAATTCTCATGCTTATGGCTTGTATGAGTTTCCCTTTTGCAACAAAGAAGGGTTCAGAATTCCTTAGCCTTTTAGCCCCGTCGCATCGTGTCACTATAGATCAAGATTGGTTTGCTGGAGAAGCGGGAATTATGCCCACGCTGTATGCCAGTCAGAATGCTGAAATAAGTCGAGAAGCGACCCGATCATTTACCATTCTTGTTGTATTCTCTTTGATCGCAACTGCATGTTTGCTGATCGCAAGAACTCAAAATAATCGATTGGTGTTCGCTCTTTTAACCCCAACGATTTTCTCCTTAGCGGTTGCTTGCGGATTTGCAAATCTTTTTGGGCAACCACTTGGCATAGGAATCTCTTTTGCTATCGCAATTGGCATGTTAACCACGCTTGGCCAAACGCTTCAGTTTCGTAATTGGATGCAGATTGAAGCAGATACTGCTCTAAGCAACCAAGATCTTATCTCACGTGCTTGGATACGATCGATGCCAACGAATTTTATAGCAACCGTTGTCTTATTGGGTGGTGTATTACCTTTTGCTTTCACCTCATTTGCTCCAGTACAGCAATTTTCGCTAGCGGCAATGATTTGGTTACCGACTTCACTGGTTGCAGTTGCAGTACTATTCCCAGCAGTTTGGATGGTAATTCAAACTCCTGAGAGAAGCCAAGCGAGTGATTCTTCTGAGCAGTTGGCTATCAAACTTTTACCACCGCCTCATTGGTTTGATGAGCCAGAGCCGTTGGCTTCAACCACGGCGATTGAACAAGAACAGCAGCAAGCTCTTGATGAGATACTCTTGACCATTAAGTCTGAAGAGGAGCCAATTAATCGGGTTGAAGAGGAACTTTCAGCTGACTCACAAACGACTACGGTCAAACATGATCTACATGCTTGGAAGTCGTCTGTTGAGCTTGAGGATGCTGAAAACGAATCGCTTCGCAAACGTCTGCGAAACTTCCGTCGTGGTGCTTAGCCGACAAAGATAGGCGATTCTATTTCTAGGGTCTTGGCACATCAACTGCCGCCTGATGATAATTGTTAGCATCATTCTGACTAATTATTTCACAATGGCGACCCACCGATGCCTCTGCGAAATCTCTCACTGATATTCGCTGCGCTTTGTTTTGGACTTCTGTGCGCAGCTCATAGCCAGCAAAACCCGTTCGCTCGCTATGTGAGTCATGGTTATCAACTTATCGATGAGTATTCATTGATTCAGCCTGATGATGACCAACTCTTCGAAGGAGCTATGCAAGGGATGGTAGCGGTTCTGAGAAGCAAAGGAGACGAGCACTCTGCCTATAT
>SPJK01064614.1_pt1 | contig 14019 bp, 17 predicted proteins | sample 3741771 | NCBI WGS metagenome assembly SPJK01 (sample SAMN10925997, study PRJNA522277) | cold seep metagenome | isolation source: Elba SIP-enriched marine methane seep metagenome, extraction at timepoint T2 | place: Italy: coast of Elba, Mediterranean Sea | reverse complement strand
GCGTTTTGAGCGCTGCGACCGCCGTCTACGGGAGAACCGTCGTCTGCCATGATTTACCGTCCTTTGTATCGGACGGCCCTGCGGGGTCAGTTCTGGCCTCGTCTGGCCGTCCAGAAACGCATATAGTGCGTTCCTATCCTTTCAAAACCTCTACCATGGTTGTGCCCAGTCTGGCAGGGCTCGGAGATACTTTGATTCCAGCCGCTTCCATAGCTGCAATCTTGGATTCTGCGTCGCCTTTGCCACCGGAAACAATCGCACCTGCATGGCCCATCGTGCGGCCTTTTGGTGCGGTGCGTCCGGCGATGAAACCAACCATGGGTTTCTTGCGGCCTTTCTTGGCCTCATCGATCAGGAACTGAGCGGCTTCTTCTTCTGCCGAGCCGCCAATTTCACCAATCATGACGATGCTTTCTGTTTCGTCATCCGCGAGGAACATTTCCAACACGTCGATAAATTCTGTGCCTTTGACCGGGTCACCGCCAATGCCGACCGCAGAGGTCTGACCCAGGCCTTCAACCGAGGTCTGGTACACAGCTTCATAAGTCAGGGTCCCGGAGCGTGATACGACGCCAACTGACCCTTTCTTGAAGATCTTGCCTGGCATGATGCCAATCTTGCACTGTTCGGGGGTCAACAGACCCGGGCAGTTCGGCCCAATCAGGCGCGAGTTTGAGCGGTCCAGCTTCGCCTTGACGCGGACCATGTCGAGGACCGGCACACCTTCAGTGATACAGACGATGAGCGGGATTTCAGCGTCAATCGCTTCTTCGATGGCCGCCGCCGCGCCAGCTGGCGGAACATAGATCACAGACGCGTTGGCGCCGGTTGCGTCCTTGGCATCTGCAGCATTGGCGAAGATTGGCAGCGAGGCGCCATTATCAGCGTTCCAGCTTTCGCCGGCTTTACGCGGGTGCGTTCCGGCGACCATTTGCGTGCCAAAATATTCCAGCGCCTGATTGGTGTGGAAGGACCCGGTTTTACCGGTCAGGCCCTGAACCATTACTTTTGTGCTTTTGTCGATAAGAATGGACATGTGTCTTACGCGCCTTTCACGGCTGCAACAATTTTCTGGGCGGCGTCGTCGAGATCATCAGCTGGAATGATATTCATTCCGCTATCGGCCAGGATCGCCTTGCCTTGATCGACATTTGTTCCTTCGAGGCGAACAACCAGCGGCACAGCCAGCGAGGTTTCTTTCACCGCCTGAATCACGCCTTCGGCAATCACGTCGCATTTCATGATACCGCCAAAGATGTTGACCAGGATGCCTTTCACGGCAGGGTCTTTCATGATGATCTTGAACGCAGCGGCCACTTTCTCAGCATTGGCGCCACCGCCAACATCACAGAAATTGGCAGGCTCTTCGCCGTACAGCTTGATGATATCCATGGTCGCCATGGCGAGACCCGCGCCGTTGACCATGCAGCCAATCGTGCCCTCGAGCGCGATATAGGCGAGGTCCCATTCGGACGCTTCGATTTCTTTTTCGTCTTCTTCGGTCGTATCCCGCAATTCCATAATGTCAGGATGACGGAACAGGGCGTTGCCATCGAAGCTGACCTTGGCGTCGAGCACACGCAGATTGCCAGTCTCCATGACGATCAGCGGATTGATCTCCAGCATCGCCATATCCTTCTCGGTGAAGGCTTTGTAGAGGATCGGGAACAATTGCATGCCGTCTTCGCGGGCCGCGCCGGTCAGCTCAAGCGCATCGCATAGCTTTCCGGCAGCGTCTGCGGTGACACCCGTCATTGGATCGATGGGCAGGGTCAGGATCTTCTCAGGTGTATCGTGCGCAACGGCCTCGATATCCATGCCGCCTTCAGTTGAGGCGACAAATGCCGGCTGGCCAGTTTCGCGATCGACCAGCAAAGACAGATACAGCTCTGTGGCAATGTCGGCGCCGTCTTCAACATAGAGGCGATTAACCTGCTTGCCGTCAGCGCTGGTTTGCGCGGTGACCAGATGATTGCCGAGCATCGCCTTGGCATGATCCATCACTTCTTCTTTGGAGAAGGCGAGGCGAACACCGCCTTTGTCGCCGGCAGCGGCTTCGATGAATTTTCCTTTGCCGCGTCCACCCGCGTGGATCTGGCTTTTCACGACCCAAAGCGGCCCCGGAAGCGTGTCGATGGCGGTTTGGACATCGTCGAGCGTGAGAATCGGGACGCCATCTGCCACGGGCGCGCCAAACTCTTTGAGGACGGCCTTGGCCTGGTATTCGTGAATGTTCATGTGAAATCAGCCTTTTGCAGCACAGGCGCGACTCGTTTTGCACCTGCGAAAGTCGCGCGCCTTATAGCATTGCCATCCCCGGTGACAACCGGAAGACAGTGAACGACAACGCTGTCAAACAGTCGAACACGAATGACCGTTTCAATCGCTCACGAAAACCGGGGAATTGCGGGCTTAATCTACCCCGATTTCGGAGAATGTGAGGTCATTTTGCCGGACGGTTTGGCCCGCATTGTCCTTGATCTTCAAGGCAATGGTCCGCGCCTCCCAGTCGATCTCGACTGCGCCGTAATTTTCAGGTGGGAATCCGGTGCCCATCTGGCGCGCATCGACCTCGTCGGACTCTGTCACAAACGCGACGTTCAGCGACGACGCGGTCAGCTCGTGCGCTGTATAGGGTAGCACACTCGCCTCCTCGTAGATGAATGAGGTGTGGCGATCACCCGACAGGAAGACCACGCCGCTGGCATCGGCACGCTTGACCAGGTTGAACAGGCGCTGGCGCTCATCCGGCAGGGTCGACCACGCTTCCCAGCCATGCACGGTCGGCATGACCTGGATGGATGAGGCAATCAGCCGGATATCTGCCGGTTGCCGCAGCTGGTTTTCGAGCCAGGTCCACTGCGCCGCACCGAGCATGTCCTGCATCGACCCTGCAGCAGCAGGCAAATAGCGTTCCTTGCCTTTCGCGCCCCAGTCGTCGGTTGGCGTCAGGCCGGAGCGGAAGAAGCGGGTATCGAGCATGATCACCTGAACGCGCTGGCCTTCGGGTCCGAAAGAGCGGGCATAATAAGTGCCGGGCCACTGGCCGACATCTTCATCGTCGAGGCCCCAGAAGACTTCGTGGACACGCTCGGCCAGGCCGCGAAACGGGAATTCCTTACCCGCATCATTGGCGCCAAAATCGTGATCATCCCACGCCACCATCATCGGGTGTTTGGCGCGGACGCTCTGGAAATCCTCGCGGGCGGCAAGATCGGTGAAAGATTCGCGCAATTCATCCAGATCAGCCTGATTGTTTACATAACCGGCACCATCACGGTCGCCATAGACATTGTCGCCGACCATCAGGAACAGGTCCGCGTCTTCAGAGGCGATGCTTTGCAGCGCGGCCGAGGGACCCTTTTCCTCATCGAGGCATGAGCCGATCAGGATTGTTGAAAGCACAGCATCGCTGGCCGGAAGCGATTGTCCGGCCGGCGCCTTCGGCAACGCACTATTGGGTATCGTATCATAGTAGAGTTCCAGCGCGTCTTGCGCAGTATCGGGCTTCGGCGTGAAAAGGCTGGTAATACCGCCGCCTTCGGTGACGCAGGCGCCCAGGGTTAAAAGGGCCGCCATCGATATCCATCCACGCGTCATGCTCGTCTCCCATAAGTGTCTGTGAGACTCCCTTATGCCGGAAGCCTGACAGACATGATACAGGATTCTTTGCCAGCTTACGCGGTAAAGAAGATTTCCCACATCAGGCGCCCCGGAAGGAAGGAAAACAAGCCAGCAATGGCGATCCCGCCAACGAACATGCCCGTCATCGTGTGCCGGTGTTTGTTGATATCCCGTCGACGTATTGCGGCGATCCCGAACGGCAATCCAATCATCGTCCAGGCTGAAAGCGCATGGATCGGGCTGTAATTGGAGCCCATCAATCCGGTGATGAAAAATGACGACAGAGCGGTCACGCTCATGCTGATCACCCAGGCCCAGCCAAGCGTCTTGTGCAGGCGAAACCCTTTCGGCGCGAGCAGCAAAACCAGACCAATCAGGAGCGTCGACACAGCCCCGACTACATGTACCTGGATCGCCAACGACGCCGTCAGAACCGGATCGAGCGTAAACCGCAATCTCGGATCGGCGTCTGGATAGGCGGCCAGGATGAAATGACTGACCACCAGATAGATCCCCAAGGCAATCGCCAGCTGCCAGACCCAGCCAGGCAGCCGAGCGACGAGGACGCGAGGAGAGATCGAGGGAGGAATCGCTGTTTTTACAGTCATTTACTCTCTCCTCACGCCCAAGTGCCGTGAAAGCCGAGCGGCCAGGAATAATCCGCTTGCCAGATGCAGACCGGACCATCGCTGACATGGGCGGCGTCGAAGACGCAAACCTCCGTCACGCCAGCTTTCAAATTCAAGACCGTTCCGATCAACCAGCTCTCAGCATCCGTGGATCCGGTGGTTTTTGGAACGAAGAGGAACTCTTCGACCATGCGTGACTGTTCGAAATCGAAGCTGTCAGAGATCCCCGTCTGCCAATCATGGACCGTGACGGCGGTGGTGCCCGGGCGGTCAATGGCGGGGGCGCTGGTCAGCGCCGTCAGGCGGCGCTTCTGGCCGCGAATCCGTGGATCAACTTGCGGAAATTCTCCGACGATCCCGGACTCGATCAACCTTGCGTCACCCTTCGGTGGGATCACGACTTGCGTGAGCATGCCGTTCTCATCAGCGGCCGATCCGGCCCATTCGCCGCGAATTTCTGCCGCGCCGCCGCCCACGCCAAGGATCGGTTCCTTGTAGAGAACGACATCGAATTTGATCGTACCATCGCTGTCTTCCCAGCCTGACCCGGTATGGAAAAACATCCGAGCCGGAGCCTGGGCCCAGCGCTGCTGCGTGAAATCATCCTTGTCGACGATCAGCATTTGCAGGCCATGCTGCGGCTGCCATTCAAATCCGGCCACCACAGGCGGGCGCATTGATTCATTGATCCAGGGCTGTACGAGGATGACCAGGTGGCGATCGGTCATCGTCCAGTCATGGATGTAGGCGGCGCGGCCAATATTGACCATGCCAAAGTCTTCCAACTGACCCGCCTTGCCGATGCGATAGATCCCGACCTGTTCTCCGCCGACAGCCAGATTCCAGACCCGGCCATCCGGTTCAACTTTCGGGTGCGCCAGGAATGGCATGCCCTTCAAGTCATTGCGCCAGGTTTTCGGGCCCTTGGTCTGCAAAGTTTCTGCGTCCATCGCAAAGGCCGAACCCGCCTCCCACAGCGCCAGAAGTTCACCATTTACAACCAATACTGACGTGTTCGCGGCGTTGACATCGTCTGGTCCTTCAACCGAGAAACTCTCATCTCCGAGGGTCCCGAACCCGGGCGCCAGGAATTTTCCCGCCGCCTGCTCTTCGCGGCGTTTTTTGGTCTCTGCGAACCGCGCCTGGTGGACTGCCTGCCCGTCTTCGATGGCAATGCGATGGATCAGGCCGTCGCCGTCAAACCAGTGACTGGCATAATCATCGCCATACTGCATCTGTGCCGGGCCATTGCGATAGAGCGACCCGTTCAGATCCGCTGGCGGCTTACCAAAGGCCAGTTTCATCGCGGCTGGATCAAATCCATTGGCCGGCGCTGAGCGGTATCCGAGGTGCCAATCTGGCATCCCCGGCTTCGCCGATGCTGCGGGAACAGATTGCGCGCTGACGCAAGCGCCGAGTGAGGTCACTAGGCCAGCGCCGATGCCGGTTTCGATAAAATGTCGCCGAGAAAGATCCATAATACTCTCCATCAAGGTCCGCAGGTGGACTAGTTCATCGTGATCGTGTGGGTGCCCATCTCGCCGTCCAGCGTGAACTTGGCATCGTCCCATTTCGCTGGTCCGAAACGGCCTCGGGCATCATTTGAAAACGCGTAAGGCTCGGTCGGCATACCGAACGGGTTGGTGTTCATTTCACCATCATCATTGAGGTCGTGATACAGGCGCACAGCGTATTCGCCCGCCGCGAGGCCCTCGAACGTGACTGTCACGCTGGTCCCTTCGACGGTCAGACTGGCGCCATCGACAGCGCCGTCGCCTTCATAAGACGCCTCATCGAACAGGCCGAGCATGATTGTGCCTTGCGCCTGAGCGATGCCATCAACGGTCACCGTGAGCTCGGCAGCACTGGCCAATGGCGTTGCGATCAGACAGGTCGACAGGGCTGCGAAAAAAGTAGAAATGCGGGTCATGAATGCCTCCGTTAAATGTTCATCAGGCCAGCTGCGCTCGCCGTGAGAGGAGAGGTGCCAGCGATCATCGACCGGTGCAGCAGGATCTTCGTTTAAGGGCTGGAATCCTTCGCGAAATGCAGCCATTGTCATTCACGAAACGTGGATGAAGGGGCCATGCAGTTTGCGTATCGTGACTGAAATCGCGAGATTTACCGGGATCGTCGTCGGCCTAGGCCTGCTATTCTCCTGGCTCGGCGTCTACGACACCGGACAAGTGCCGTTTTACAAACGATTTGTGTTCTGGACCGCGACCATGGCTGTCGGCGCCGGAAGCGCCATGTTTGTCGCCCCGTTCATGTGGAATGACCGGTTTGAATCATGGCCCGCACCGTTCAAGATCGCGATTGTCGCCTTCACCGTTTCGTTTCCGGTGACGATTGTTCTGTTCGCCTTCAATGGCGGACCGTACAGCGTCAATCATGCGATCGTTCAGTTCGTTTATGTCCTGATCATCTCGCTGATCATTTCCACCGGAATGTATGTCGCGCACATATTCGAACAGACCAAAGCCGCCACCGACGCGCCGTCATCAGATCCGCTGGCCGCGTTTATGGACCGGTTGCCGGTCAAGTTTCGCACCGCCGAGTTACACGCGGTCTCATCCGAGGATCATTATCTCCGCGTCCATACCAGTCTCGGCGAAGAACTGATCCTGATGCGCCTCGCCGATGCCGTGCGCGAACTGGCAAAGGCAGACGGCCTGCAGGTCCACCGGTCCTGGTGGGTCGCCAAACAAGGCGTTCAGGACGAGAAACGGGTTGATGGGCGCAGCTTGCTGGTCTTGCCATCAGGCACTGAAGTTCCGGTCTCGCGCTCCTATCGCGCCAGGGCAAAAGAGGCCGGGCTCGTTCGTTAACGGGCGTTAACCACCAAATTGCCTTATTCGAAACACGCATAGCCCCTATTCTGTATCAACAGTGTTCATCAAGGACATGCGTCCCCATCTGGCCGTTAACGAAACATAACGGCGAGTTCGCCAGAACGATGAGACAAGACCGATGAGCAACAATCATATCCTCTCCCGCAGCCTAACAGTTCTGTTCACAGGCATCACAGCCACCACTCTTTTCCTGGTCGCCTTTGCCCCAAGCGCGTCTCTTTACGCTGGCTAAGCTATCTCTGGCTTGAACCAGGAGACGCAGCATCGAATAATCCGTCGCGACGAAGGTCTGCGAACAGATAACGTCTTAATCCCCTACTCAACGCCCAGGAGCGACGCGACGGCATTGGCGCTGTGAGCGCCCATCGCCGTGAGTTCTGCTTTCGTCGCACCGGATTTGGCCCTCGCCGAGAACGCGATCAAAGTGTTCGAGGCAATGCCAACAGCCGTCTCAATCTTCGCAGGATCGGTGTCCGGTGCGGCACGCGATATCCGGTCCCGCATCAACCCATCAAGAGACTCAATACCGAGCTCGAGGCGTGACTTGATTGCGGCTTCATCTGCGCTCGACGGCGCGGTTCCAAACACCAAGCATCCTGGTGCAATGTCGCTGTCGCGATAATAGATAGACAGCATGGCCCGATAGAATTTTGTCAGCGCCACTTCAAGATTGCCCTCGGCGTTCAACTCAGGAACCGCGATTTCCGTCACCTGCACGCCGAACGCATCCATGGCTTCGATATACATGGATAGCTTGTTGCCAAACGCGCGATAAAGGCTGGGCCGACTGAGTCCGGTCGCGTCAGACAGATCATCGAGAGAGACCGCCGCGAACCCCTTTGATCTGAACAGTTCGACGATGGCGCGTATCGCGGTCTGCTTATCTATTGATGTCGGACGACCGGGTTTGCGTTTCGATTTGTGCATTATGTACCGTTTCGCATTTTAATATTGACGCTTTGATGTTTTTGTTCGAGACAGTACGAAATTGCAAGCGCAAAGGAGCTCATTATGCTGATTCAGTCTCTCATTTATCCTGGGTTTACGACGTTGGACCTGATTGGCGCGCTCCAGCCACTGACGCAGATCCCAGGGTCAAAGACGGAAATTGTTGCCTGTAAACCGGGTGCCAATCCGACCGACACTGGCGCATCCATTCTTGCCGATCAGACGTTCGACACGGCCGCCAGCGCGCCGGATGTTATCCTGGTGCCCGGCGGCGGCACTCCTTCAATTGATGTTTTGGAAGACGAAGCGACGATGGCGTTTCTTTCCAAGCAGGGTGAATCTGCGGGATGGGTTGTCGCTGTCTGCACCGGCTCTCTCTTGCTCGGCAAAGCTGGCCTCCTGAAAGGATACAAGGCAGCGAGTCACTGGGCCGTGATTGATACCCTGGATGCGTTCGGCGCAACGCCGGTTCACGAGCGTGTGGTGATCGACAGAAACCGCTGTACGGGGGGTGGCGTGACGGCCGGCGTTGATATCGGGCTCACCCTTGCGGGTCTGCTTGCGGGAGAAGATATGGCCCGCGTCATTGAGCTCATTCTGGAGTATAATCCAGCGCCGCCGTTCCGAACGGGACATCCGTCGCTAGCGGATCAAACGACCCTTGAACTAGCGCGCGCCGGAGCAAACGCCACAATGCAACCCGACCGCATTCGTCAGATCGCAGCGTCGTGAGCGCCAGACCACAAGGATACCCGAACACATGACGATGCTCCGAGATCTCTGGGTCTGGTTCAATGCGATGGGCACATTGCCATGGACGATAAGGCTTTGGGCGTGCTTTTACCCCTTGCCGCAGATCATTGGCGGTTTGATCTTTATTCAAACACTGCCCGGCTTGGTTATCTTCGCCGGACGGATCGTGTCCGCCATCGTCGCGAGTCAAGTTCACAAGCGATCGCCATTCTCCAAATTGATGGGACCTGTCGGCCATGCGCACTGGATACTCATCGTCCCATTCCTGGTGCACCAATTGGCAACGCAAGACCTCTCGCCACCGCTATTTTGGTTTGTCAGCTACGTTATTGGGACAACGCTGATCAGCGGTGTGATCGATGCTCTGGAGCTGAGGACGTATCTGAAGCGTGGACATGTAGAATTCAAACGATGACATAGCGCGCGATCTGCACCGCCTCTAACCCCAATTTCCGTCCCTATCCCTTCGGCCCGCCTGGCATGATCGGGCGGTCGCGCCAGTTGCCCATGCTGCGGACGCGATCATACATGACCAGGGCCCCGGCCAGCGAAACATTGATGCAGAATCGGGTCGGGATTTTCACAATATGATCGCAGCGCGCGGTCATTGCTTCTGACAGGTTTCCACGCTCCGGCCCGAGAATATAGGCCGCCATGCGCGGGTGTTTGAACTCCGGCAATTCGACGGCATCGTCGGTGAGCTCGATCCCAACCAGCTGACAGCCTTTGGGAAAGACCATTTCATCCATCCCGTTCCAGGCATAATAGGGCACGTTCTTGAAGGTGCGGGAGGTATCGGACAGGTTGGCAATCTTGACCCGGTCTGCGGCCTCGACGGAAAACACAAAGCTGGCTCCGAACGCGTTCGCGGTACGCATCAGGGCGCCAAGGTTCATCGGCTTGGAAATCCCTTCAGCGCCGATTGCGAAATAGCCCTTCATCAGATCACTCCCAAAATCGTGCGACCAGCAATGACCAGTCCCAGCAGGAGCACCGGCGTGATCACGCTATACCGGCGTGCGGTGCGCAGATGCACCAGCGGATTGGGATAGACGGAGCGCAAATGCGAAGCGCCATCCTTCGTCACGGGGTCGAGAAGCGGGTCGGGATCTGCGGTCATGTCGCCAGAGGCAGCGGCCAGAACGACGGCCGCATTGGCTTTTTCGCGATCGTGAAATTCATCGCGCCAGGCCTGAAGCGCTCGGCGTAGCACCAGTGCCGTCATCATCCGCATCTGAACTGCAAGCGCAAAGGCAAAGCCAACCCCGCCCAGCAGAATCCAGAACAGCACGATTTTTGACAAACTCACATCTCCGCTACGTCAGACCTTCACAGCGCCGGTTGCCATGTCTACGAAGCTTTCGTCAACGCATGCGATGAGGAATTCCCGATGAAAGCTCTGCTCTCGAAAGCCCCAGGTGGCACCGATACTCTGGTTCTGGAAGATATTGAAAGCCCAACTCCGGACAAAGGGCAGGTCATCATCGACGTCAAGGCCATTGGCGTGAACTTCCCAGACACACTGATCATTCAGGACATGTATCAATTCAAACCCGAGCGCCCGTTCAGCCCGGGCGGCGAAGTTTCCGGCGTCGTCAAAGCCGTCGGCGAGGGCGTTAGCCATTTGCAAGTGGGCCAACGCGTGATCGGATCTTGCGGCTGGGGCGGCATGCGCGAGGAACTGGCGCTTGAAGCCGGGCGCTGCATTCCAATTCCGGACAGTGTGCCGTTCGACGAGGCCGCGGCCTTTGTAATGACCTATGGCACGTCCTATTACGCGCTAAAGGATCGCGCCGATCCAAAACCGGGTGAAAAACTGCTCGTCCTCGGCGCGGCTGGCGGTGTCGGCATCGCGGCTGTTGAGCTCGGCAAGGCGATGGGGCTTGAAGTTATCGCAGCCTGCTCGAGCCAGGAGAAAGTTGATTTCTGCCTGTCCAAAGGCGCCGATAAAGGCCTGGTCTATGATCGCGGCCCGCTGGACCGGGGTCAGCAGAAAGCGTTTTCCAACGCCATCAAAGAAGCCAGCGGCGGCGGCGTCGATATCATCTATGACGGTGTCGGCGGCGATTATGCTGAGCCGGCCGTGCGCGCTATGAACTGGGAAGGCCGCTTCCTAGTCATCGGTTTCCCGGCGGGAATTCCGAAGCTGCCGCTGAATCTCACCCTGCTGAAATCCTGTGATGTCCGGGGCGTGTTCTGGGGCGCAGCAGTGGCCCGAGATCCAGAAGCCAATCAGCGCAATCTGGCCGAGATGTTTGCCCTCTACCAAGAGGGCAAGATCAAGCCGCACGTCTCTGAAACCTTCCCGCTCGAACGCGGCGGTGAAGCGATCCAGTATCTGATCGACCGCAAGGCGCTCGGTAAAGTGGTGGTCACGGTTTAAGGCGACACAAAGCGCCTAGAGCCCGTTCAGGAAGGTTTCCAGTGCTGCATTGGTTTCGGCCGGCGCTTCCTGTTGCACCCAGTGACCGACACCCGGGACGATCGTCGACCCGCGGAAATCCGTGCACGCCATTCCGGCCGTCGCAAACGCGTCGACGCCTGGCACGAATGTCCGCACCGGATCGCGCTCGCCGCCAATGAAGCAGGTTGGCAGGGTCAGAGGCTGACCGCGATAATCGGCCAGCTCCTGGTGATCGAGATCGAGCGCGCGATAACGATTGAACGCGCCGTGATACCCGCCGTTCTCAAACCCGGCGACGGTCAGAGCCAGATCATCATTCGACAGCCATGCGGGCAATGGATCGGGATCGATCAGGCCATCCAGAAGTTTTGCATCGACAGGTTTGTCCTTGCCAAATGCGCCTTCCGGGGCATCGCCAGAGATCGAATAATAGATCTTGCGCAGCGCCGCCATCGGATCGGTTGAAAACTCCGCTTCGACCACGCCTTCGGCCTGAAAATAGAGCATGTAGAAAAACCGGTTGGCATAGACCATGCGCAAGATATCGAGCAGGCCGACTTCGCCGCCGGGCGTATAAGGCACGCTCATTCCGGCCAGCGCGCGGATCTTGTCGGGATAAATCAGCGCCGTCGTATAGGTGATCGGTGCGCCCCAATCATGTCCGAACAGGATCACTGGCTCATCGCTGATCGCGTCGGCAGCTGCTGCGACATCCGCGGCGAGAGCTTTCAGCGTATAGGCGGAGATCTCTTTCGGTTTGGCACTGTCGCCATAGCCGCGCACATCCATGGCCGCGACCGTGTAGCCCTTACCGGCGAAATGGTCCTGTTGGTGGCGCCACGACCAGGAGTGTTCGGGCCAGCCATGGACACAGAGAATAACCGGACCAGAACCACTGATATTGACGGCAATATCGCCGGTCTCTGTCGCAATCATTTTTTGCATCGTCTTCAAATCCCGTTTCATTTGTCTGGCTTCGCCCGCTCCTATACCAGTTTGCGTGACCAATCTATTGAAGGGCTTTGAAAAAGCACGGCGAATTCACGCGCTTGCCGCCTGGCTTAAAGGCCTCTACCTGCAGATCATGCCTGAATTACCTGAAGTCGAAACCGTCCGCCGGGGTCTGTCCCCCGCGATGCAAGGACAGCGGATCGAGCGCCTTGACGTCAATCGTGCGGATTTGCGGTTTCCGTTTCCCGACCGGTTTCGGGAACGGGTCGAGGGCGCAAAGATTATCCATATGGGACGCCGGGCCAAGTTCCTGGTGACCGAACTGTCCACCCATGAAGCCCTGATCATGCATCTCGGCATGTCGGGTCGTTTCACCGTCAACACTTCGGCCACGGCTGAATTTCACCAAGACCCCGGAACCAATCCGGCGCATGATCATGTCGTGTTTCATATGCAGGGCGGGGCCACGGTGACCTATAATGATCCGCGCCGGTTCGGCTTCATGGAGCTCTGGCCGATGGACGCGCTGGACACCTATCCGAGGATTGAACATCTCGGGCCCGAGCCGCTCTCGAACCAGTTCAATGCGGCTTATCTGGGCACGGCTCTGCGTGGCAAAGCCGCGCCGATCAAAGCCGCCTTGCTCGATCAGTCTATCATTGCCGGGCTGGGAAATATCTATGTTTGTGAAGCCTTGTTTCGATCCGGGATCAGCCCGCGCCGCAAAGCCCACTCGGTGGCCGGGAAACGCGCAGAACGCCTCGCCCCGGCGATTAATGACGTGATCGCCGAAGCCATAGCCGCAGGCGGATCGTCGATCTCAGATTTTGCCAGCGCCAGTGGTGAACTCGGCTATTTCCAGAAGCATTTTCACGTCTATGACCGCGAAGGTGCGTCTTGCGATACGTGCGGCGCTGAGATCAAACGGATCGTGCAATCCGGACGGTCGAGCTTTTTTTGTGGTACCTGCCAGCGCTGAGATCTAGGCGCCGCGTTTCTTACAGAACTTGTTGGCTTCTTTGCCCCTCATGGCGCGCTTGACGCAATTGTAATTGCGCCGCTGGCGTTTGCCGAGCCGGGTCAGGGAAGCTGTCATCACGATCGCGATCAAGGAAGCAATCAGGCCGTATTCGATGGCCGCAGCGCCGCTTTCAGAAGACAGCAGATCGCTCTTCTCATCAGCGTGAGGCGCGGCTCCAAAGAAGAGGTCTCGGCGTGTATACATGTTTACGTCCCTACGAGAACGCGTACTGCAAATGTATTACAAAACCTCTACTTCTGGTTGGAATTACGCCCATATTTCCTTACTTATTTGATTGCAAATGCAACCTTTAGTTGCCCCAAAGCCGTTGCCACCATTTCTTTTTCGGCTTCGGTTCGCTGACCCCTACGGCGCTGGCAGAGAAGCCGCCATCGGCCATTTTCTGCTTGATCTCTTCCAGTTCCCAGCCGGTGAGCTTGGAGAGACTCTCGGCTTCGGTGTCCCAGCGAGAGACCAGGGTTTCGGCATAGCGACCGGCCTCCTCACACTGTCCGTAATCGCCGCGCCACGGATGGCGCAAAACGTAGCGACCCTGATAGTTTTCGCGGTCACCGGTGACCTGAAAGCTCAGATCTTCGGGAAACGTCGTTCCGTCATAGCGCACGTGCAGGAGGGTGACGAAGGCATCAACCGGTTGTGGACCAGGCCGAATGCCGGGGCGCGGCATGGGTTGAATATCGCCCTGGTCGCCTTCATCGAGCCACATCACGCCGAGCTCGCGCAGCTCTGATCGGGTCAGCGGATTGGCCGCACAAGGATCGCACCAGGACATGTCCCAAGCATATTCCATGAACACGGCTTTGCCATTCACTTTCT
>SPJK01094899.1_pt1 | contig 14027 bp, 16 predicted proteins | sample 3741771 | NCBI WGS metagenome assembly SPJK01 (sample SAMN10925997, study PRJNA522277) | cold seep metagenome | isolation source: Elba SIP-enriched marine methane seep metagenome, extraction at timepoint T2 | place: Italy: coast of Elba, Mediterranean Sea | reverse complement strand
AATCGGTTCTGGAGCGGGATTTGCTTGGTTTTATTATTAATGAATAAATCCAAACAAAACACAGGTGAATCATGAGTAAAATTGGCATTTTTTTTGGGACAGATACCGGCAGCACCCGATTGGTGGCGAAAAAAATTTATAAAATGCTGGGTAGTGAGCTGGCTGATAAACCAAAAAATGTAAACCGCACCAGCAGGGAAGAGTTTCTGCAGTATGATGCCTTAATTCTGGGAACACCGAGTTATGGTATGGGTGATATACCGGGCATGTCGGTGGGTTGTATGGAAGCGAACTGGGAAGAGTTTTTGCCGCGTCTGGATGAGATCGATTTTAGTGGAAAACGCATTGCCTTGTTTGGCCTGGGTGCTCAGGAACGCTATGCTGACCGTTTTGCCAGTTCCTTGATCCATCTTTATCATTATTTCTATGGCTATGGTGCCGAAATTATCGGCAAATGGAGTACAGAGGGATATCAGTTTGAACATTCGGCCTCTGTAATTGATGATCAATTTGTCGGTTTGGTCCTGGATCAGCGTACTCAATCACATTTAACCGATGAGCGGATTAACACCTGGCTGGCAGAAGTGGTTCCACAGATAGTGCCGGAAACAGCAGAAGTTATCTAAATATGAGTCTGGGGGGTAAAGAGTTTGAACAGTCGGATCAAACACCTTTCCTCTGTGCTGGACACCCTCTATGCTTTTGAAACCCTTGAATAAAATGGCTCAAGACAGTGCTTGCTGTGTCTTTTATGATTAAGTTCTGGCTTTTCCATATTTCCCTGAATTTTCATTCCACTTATGAGTTATTAGACTTTTTAAGGTGTTGAAATATTAAGACTATTTTAATCCCCCCCCTGTTTGGCGGGGTATGAATGGGTGTTGTTAATATATGGTTTAATTTTTAAGATTATTGCGTTGTATACGAGTTACTTAAGAAAAAATACTTTTTTCTAATTACCTAATAAGTTTCAGTGAGTCAAGTTAATACGGAGTGTTTCAATACTATAGGTAACAGTTCTATATGGACGAAGAGCCTGCGAAACTTGTTCGACAGGGCTCTGTGAATATGTCTCTATACGCTTGAATTAGGCTCCTGTCTCACACACCAGTCGATTAAGCATACCTAGGCTCTTTAATTGTCTGAGGTTTGTAACTAATCAGGTACGGATATTGGTATTTTATTACTTAAGTCTTAATTTTAATCTTTCGACTGGCTAAGTTGCCTTAGTTTAGAAACTAATTATTAAAAGTTGAGTATTATGAAAAAATTAAAAACCAGACATTTTTTATTTATATTATGTTTGCTCGCTGTATTTAATGTACAGGCTGCAATCATTACACAGACTGATGCCGGTTCATCAGGTGCAAATCTACAGGCGATGGAATGGCTGTCACTGGATGTCACCAGGAATATTTCCCGCAATCAAATTGAAGCTGGATATGGTGGGTATTTCTCAAATGGATGGCGTTATGCGACAGGCGATGAAACGGAAATATTGTTAAAATCAATTTATGGGAATATTAATTGTAACGGCCTGCAAACATAATCACCAGGAACTGCAAACATCCGGTTTTTGAGACCACATTATCTGCAAATATAAGGGTGCTTCGACCCACATTAAATGAGAATGAACCCATATTATTTGCAAACAGCCTGCAAATATAAATGCTCTTTTGTAGTTCGATAAAACGACCGTTTTTTTCAAAGTTCATCATCAACCAAATGACTTCCCTTTTCATTGTTTAGAGCTTTCATATGACAAAAAATGGATGTTGAGTAAACATAAACCACTCAATATGCCTGCCATGCCTTCATAGATTGATTGGTGCCAGCCCATATATCGCCAGAGCAGGGCTACGAAAAATCCCGTAAAAATAGCTGCAATGCTGAGTGTCTGACCAGGTTTTTTCCCAAAACATAAGACTATAAGCAATGGTGCAAACGCACTTGCAAGACCTGACCAAGCCATGATAACCAGATTGAATACGCTTTGGTTGTTTATCAATGCCAAAATAAGCGCACAAGCTGTAATGATGACGGTGATCAATTTGATTAATGCTGTTTTTTCGATGTTATGGGGTAGCAAATCGTGGGTGACCGCAGCCGAGCAGCTTAATATCAGGGAGTCCGCCGTGGACATTGTGGCGGCAAATATACCTGCCAGTATCAAACCGACAAAGGCGGGGGATAACAGTTGTTGCGCCATGATGGGTAAGGCCAGTTCGGCATCAAAGCTTGTGGCATCGGTAAGATAGACCTTGGAAAGCAGCCCAACACCCGTTGCCAGACTGTAGAAAACTAGAAACCAAAGATAATACCAATAGCGTGCCTGTTGCATTTTTCCCGTACTTTCCAATGTCATGAACCGAATCATGATATGGGGTTGACCGATCACCGACAATCCTGCAAACATCCAGCCAACCATAAACAATATACTGCCAGTCAAACCGGGTAAAACCAAATCCTTAGGAAACCAATCCATAAATCCGTTTATCGCGTGCATTTTATTCAAGGCATGTTGAATACCGCCCAACTGTTGCGTTGCAACAACCAGTAACAGGCCCATAGCCAGCATCATGACAATGGACTGTGCAGCATCGGTCCAAATCGATGCCCGAATGCCTCCGGCAAAACAATACAGGGCGACCAGCATCGCACTCATAACCGCCCCCGCCCAAGTTGGCCAATCAAACAAAACATGCAAGGCTTTGCTGCCTGCAACGAGCTGTGCGCTCGCATAGACCAATAAAAACAACAGCGAGATACCGCCCATGACAGCTTGTAAGGCTTTATTCTCTTCGCCATGCCAGTGACTAATTACGCCCGCATAACTGACTTCATTGTTTTGGCTTGTGGCATTTCGGAGGCGGGAATGAATAAACAGTGAGGCTAGAAAATCACCCGCAATCCAGCCGAACATCAGCCAAATGGAAGCAAGTCCTGTGATGTATGTGTAGCCAATCACGCCTATAAACATATAACCGCTATTGTTGGTTGCGACGGCGGATAAGCCGACCAGCCAAGGTGATACCGAGCTGCTGGCAAGATAGTAGTCCTGTTTGGAATGACGGCTTTTGCGAATAGAGGACAAACCGATTAAGGTAAATCCCAGCAAAAAACATAAAAAGGAAGTAATCATGTCAGATTCGGTAACGGGGCTGATAAGTGAACTGAAAATGATTCAGGCTATGAGTGTGGCTCTACAGCTTGATTTGTCATTCATCAACCATGTCGAGCGCCGTTGTACTGGTGTTCCTTAAATAATCAGGTCTCGGTGGCTGATTGCAAAAAGGCTGCACAAGTTTGTTTTCACAACTGTTATAAACCATCATCAATAAGGTTCTTGGCATGCCGGAAATATTATCTGGCGAACCGTGCATCAGGTTGCATTCATGAAAAACCACTGTTCCGGGAGAGCCGTAAACCCCTTGAATGCCGTTTGCTTTCAACAGATGCTGCATTGCCTTAGGTTGAGGAACGCCTGCGGTTTGTTTTTTCAATGATTGGTCATAGTTTTTGCTTTTTGTTATGCCGACACAGGATACAAATGATTTATGAGAGCCGGGGATGACATAGAGAGGACCGTTATATTCATTGTTTTCAGTTAACATGATCCAGGCTGTTACTGCCCGCATTCTTGGCATACCATCCTCGACATGCCAGGTCTCAAAATCAGAATGCCAGGGAAAAGACTGACCATGAAAGGCTGGCTTAATATTAACCCTAGACTGGGTAAGATAAACGTCAGAGCCGAGTAACTGTTGAGCAATAAACAGAATTTTAGGGTGCCGTGAAAAGCGGTCAATCAACTGGCTGAAAGCAAACGGCTTGAAAATCGTTCTCAGTTCCCCACTATCCGGTTCGGTAATCAGCTCTTCCCGTCCTGCCATGGTTTTTTTTAGCTGGCCGACTTCCTCTAATAAAGGATCGACCATCTCCGGCATGTAATCGGGTAAAACAATAAAGCCCTTGTCTTGATAAGATTCAAGCTGCTCCGATGACAGCGTATTTTCCATTTCAGGCCAAACATCACCATAAACAATCGGATCCATTCTGGGGATTATCTGCTCATCTTGCCCGGTACGTGATGGATAAATATCTTCAGTCTTCATGCCAATGCCTTTTCTTTTAAAATGACTCAATAATCGGTTCAGCCGTTAATTCGTAGGCACCTTCTGCGTTGTGAACTTCTTGTCCATTCAGCGGCGGATTAAACACGCAAGCCATCGTCATGTCGGTAAAGGCACGCAGGGTATGTTTATCATGTTGGTCTAAAACATACAGTGTTCCAGCCGAAATGGGATGGCGTTTGTTATCATCCAGCGTTTCCACTTCACCTTCGCCTGCGATGCAATACACGGACTCCAAGTGATTCTGGTAATGCATCTGAAAATCGGCACCCTGATAGATAGTGGTGATATGAAACGAAAATCCCATACCATCCTCTTTTAATAACAGGCGCACGCTGTCCCAATTGCCATCAGGCGAGACGATACGCCGGGTGGTTTGTTCTGCTGCTTGCAATGTTCTGACTATCATAAACTGTTAATCCAATCTGCTTTTGGTAAAGGTTTAGTGCGTCAAATTATCCAGATGCGCGTCATCAAAATAATTAATTTCTTCTGGTATCGAGTCTTCACTCGCACAGACTTCCTTGATGGCCTGCTCGACAATATCGAGTCCTTTTTTCAGGTTTTCATCATTGATAATCAAGGGACACAAAAACTTGACGACATGATCATCTGCACCGCTAGTCTCAATAATCAGCCCTTTTTTGAAAGCGTTTCGGGTGATTTTCCCGGCCAATTCGCCATTGATGCAATTAATCCCTTGAAACATGCCTCGCCCCCGTGTGGTGAAATTACCCTCACCGTATTGCTCGACAATCGCTGTCAGCCTTTGTGATATGTACTCACCCTTGCGTCTGATTTCATTGGAGAACTGACCGTCCGACCAATAATGGTCGATGGCGGCTTTGGCAGTCACAAACGCAAAATTATTGCCCCGAAACGTGCCGTTGTGTTCCCCCGGTTTCCATTGATCCAATTCCGGTTTGATTAACACCACCGCAAACGGTAAGCCATAACCGCCGAGGGATTTTGACAAGGTCACAATGTCGGGTTGAATTCCCGCTTCTTCAAAACTGAAAAACGTGCCGGTACGACCGCACCCCGCTTGAATGTCATCGACAATCAGCAACACCTTATGTTTTTTGCAGACTTGCTCGAGGTTTTGTAGCCATTCATAAGAAGCCGTCTGAATGCCGCCTTCACCTTGCACGGTTTCAACAATCACGGCGGCAGGCTTGTCTATGCCGCTACTGGAGTCTGACAGTACTTTATCCAGATAGGCATTAGTGTCAATATCATCACCCAAATAGCCATCGTAAGGCATACGGCTGGCGCCATTTAGCATCACCCCCGCAGCTCCTCGATGATGAGAGTTGCCTGTCGCCGCCAATGCGCCCAGACTGACACCGTGAAAACCATTGGTAAACGCGATAATGTTTTCACGTCCGGTCACATTACGAGCCAGTTTCATCGCCGCTTCGACGGCATTCGTACCAGTCGGCCCGGTAAACTGAACCATATACTCGTAGTTTCTTGGCTTGAGTATTTTTTCGTTAAAGGTTTCCAGAAATTCCCCTTTGGCCTGCGTGTGCATGTCAAGACCGTGGGTGATGCCGTCGCTGTTGACATAGTCCAAAAGTTTCTTTTTAAAAACCGGATGGTTGTGACCGTAATTTAATGTGCCGGCTCCGGCTAAAAAGTCCAAATACTGCCGACCTTCATTATCGTAAATGAATTCGCCCTGGGCTTTTTGGAACACACGCGGGAATGAGCGTGCATAACTTTGTACTTCTGACTCAATCTCTTCAAAAATTTTCATGATTTTTCCTCATGTTCATTCCAGACTCGCTGACAAGTGTTAAATGGCCCGATGCTAACCAAAATTTCACTGTCGTGTTGGCCTGAAAAATGTTGATTTCTATCAAATAAAACGGACGACTTAATCTGGGTGTCAAGTTTTTCGGCGATGCCTTCAAATAATGCCCATGAAGCCCGGTTTGATTCGGTAATCGTGGTTTCCAGATAAATAACCTGACTGCATTGCGGTCGATTCAGAATATTTTTCAACATTCTTTTCCCCAGTCCTTGTCCCCGTGCTTGCTCAGCGACAGCCACCTGCCAAATAAATAACGTACCCGGTCGTTCAGGTAGCAGATAAGCGGAACAAAACCCGACCAATTTATCGTTATCAATCGCTGCGACGCAGGTGTTAGCTAAATGTGTGCATTGCAATAAATTGCAATAAAGCGAGTTGGTGTCCAATGGCGGACATTGACTGATAAGGCGGTAAACGGCAACACCGTCCAAATCGGTGGGGGGACGGAGTTTTATCTCTGAGACATCATGGCTCATATAAAAATATTTAGTTCTGTAACTATTAAAAGGGCAAAAACAATGTTTTAAGACACATAATCATTTGAATTGTATGATTTGTTTTCTAATAAAAAATATATTGAATACTAAACATTTTACGCTAAAACAAGCTGTTTTTAAACCCGCCTTTGTTGAATCAGCTGGAGGAAAGGCAAAAAAAACAGACAGACATAAGAGCAAATGCCGCCAACAGGCATGGTTTTATTTTAAAATGACGGCTTTTCACTCTGGAAAGGGATTGACAAATGGATTATATTGAAGAGGTGCTCGTTTCCTTGCGCCGTATCATCAGGGCGACTGACCTTCATTCAAAATACCTTGCAAAAACGATTGGTCTGACCACTCCACAAATGCTGGTGCTTCAGACCATCAATATTCATGATGCTGTAACGATTGGGGAACTGGCTAATCATATTAGTCTCAGCCAGGCCACTGTGACTACTATTCTGGATAGGTTGGAGAAACGCAACTTGGTCTATCGAGAGCGTTCCAAGCAGGATAAGCGTAAAGTCCATGCCCATCTCACAAACGAGGCTTTGACGATACTTAAAAAAGCCCCAATCCCTATGCAGGAGCACTTTGCTAAACAATTTTCCAATCTTGAGAATTGGGAGAAGACCATGATTATTTCTTCATTGCAACGCATTGAAAAAATGATGGATGCGCAAAATATCGATGCGGCACCTGTGCTTGATGTGGGTACTTTGGATAGAGAAAGCATGGCGTTAGATAATTCTGACGAGATTAATGAAAAGAAAAAATGAGTGCTTGATGTAATGCCCTGTAAATATCGTAATTTCATTATCTGCAAATATAAATTTAAAGCGGTAGACCGATGGCTAACAGGCTAGTTTGTAGTTCCTGAGTTCGGGTAGGAGTCAGTTTTCCGTGCAAGAATAGGCGTATTTCTGCGGGTTTGGTATCCAATAATTCGGCCAGCGCTTTTATGTTGTAGCCGTGCCGCGTTAACAACGGCTCCAAATCATCAATATCCTTTGCCAGAATCGAATCAATAATTTCGGTTTCCACCGGCTTTTGCCCTATGTGATACGCTTCCTCAAAGGCAAGCCGCAAATGCTGTTCGATTTGCAGCGGCGTTATCAGCCGTTCTGCAAGCAGGCCTAATGCCTCATCTGTGAAGACATCCGAACGTTTAACGCCTTTCTTCAGGCAGTTTTCAAGCAGCCACTGCATGTAATCTGTTTTTTGTTTCCGTATACCATCAAGACTAAAAATCATGGTGCGGGCACCGATTTCCTCCATTGCTGGTCGCCGTAGGTCGTTTTTCAATTTGGGATGGCCTGCCAGAATGATGGAAAGAATGCCATCAGCATCCTGCACCACTTCTATCAAGCGTTTCAGGCCAACCAGCGTTTTGCTATGCAGATCATGCGCTTCGTCCACAAATAGGGCCACTGGTTTTTGCCGCTTTTTGATCAATGTTTGCAGGGCACGTTCACGCTTTTCAGGCTGTGAGGGTATCTTGAAGTCTTTTTCTGTCGTCAGATCATAAAACAGGGCTAGAATCAGAGTGCCTAAATTGACCCGCCCCTTCTCCACCGACAAGGACTTGGAAACCAGAACTTCTTTCTCTTTGGCCAGTTCCTGCCTGAGGACCTTTAACAAAGTTGTCTTGCCACTGCCGACAATGCCAGATAATGCAATCATCTGGCCTTGCTTGATGGCTGTCTTCAGTTCTTTGACGATTTGCTGATGGTTCTCGGTTTCAAAGTAGCCAGCACCCTGAAAATCTTTGCCGATACCGTAATAATACATGACATCAGTTAACATGTTGCTTTCCTCTTGCTTGTGGAGTGAAAAAAGCGCGGATTTTTTCGAAAATCAGCTGCTTGTTCAGGGTTTCGGCAACAATCTTTTCAATGTGCTCAAGCTCTTCCTGGTTCAGCTTTGCCTAAGGCATACCCAGTTCTGTCGCAATCGCCTGTTTGGCTGTCACACGGTTAGGAAAGGTGAACTCGGTGAAAGGGTCAGGATCATTGAATGCAGTTTTGGGTGGTTTCTGATTTGTTGAAAATGCGGCCAAGACCGTGACATCATTGTTATCCAGTGCTGTGCGGGGCAGTTGGATTTCACGAGCAAGGTTTTCTATGCTGTCGGCCCGCTTTTGTTGTCTGGTTTTCTTGAATGAGCGATAGCGACCCAAAGGAATGGGGCCGCCAACCGAATGATAGGGCCCGTAACGTTTTTCGCCGAATTCAACATACAGTTCGTTATCGAAAAGTCCCCACCAAAGCACGACAGATTCTCCGGCCAGATCGGCATCGACTTCATACGCAATGCCATCGACGCTGACACGCGCATCCGTTCCCACTTTGCGGCGTTCTGGTTCTCTGGCAAAGGTGCAGAATCGCTCCCAGGAACACATTTCCCTGATCCCTGTATCGGGCAGATTTTGTTGCCAGTCATCCATGCGTGAATGCGCTTCTGACCTGTGCTGCATGGCGTTGTAGCGTAACAGGAAATTCAAAAGCCAGTCATTGGCTTCCGTTTCGTTCCGGGGTTCATGGAAATGATACAGGGTTTCATGCATTTCCTTGACGGTCCTAAAGGGGCGTTCGACTTTCCCTTTGGCCCGTGCAGTCACACGCCGACCATCACTATCTTTTGGCATGTGACATCGAAGCTCTATTCCCAAATAACCCATGACCTGCTGGAAAACATGACTTCTGGAAATAGGGCCATTGTCGCAATACAACATGGCCGGAATCCCCTGAAAAACGAGCGATGCCTCTATTTTGGCCGTCATTGCCGCAAATAAAAAGCGCAATGCAGCCTCAACATTTTCCCCGTAAACGCAATGATATTCCTGATACGCCACGCCGCTACGGTCATCCACCACGCTGTAAAGCATTAGTGTCGGAGCTCCGCGTTCTTCGTCTATCCACAAAGGCTGCTTCACATGCTTGAGGTCTGATGGGCTAAGGTCAAAATGCCAGCATTCATTGCTATGCCTTGCCTGAAACCGTACTGAAGGCGGCTGGCGGCTCAAATAATTCCGGTCATAGCCCCATTGTTTCAAATAGCGGTTAACCGTCGTTTTCTTAAGCTGGCCCTGACTTGCCTGAATAAAGCCCTTTGGTGTTTCCACGCCAAACTCTTCAAGAAGGCGGATGGCCTGTACGGTGGATAGGTTTCGGCCTTGCTTGTTGGAAGTTCTGATTTTCATCGCGGCGATGATTTCGCAATAAAACTCCATCTCTTCAATCGAAAGCACCCTTGTTTGACCGCAATCTGAACGCCGCAAGGTTTTGGGGCGATTATGCCCCCGCAAGGCACGATACAATGTCGCTTCGGAAACGCCATATAAATCTGCCGTTTCCTTCATGATGACACGGCGTTCAGGGCTTCGGGCTGGCAGAATATTGAGCTGGTTGCGCAAACCGCCCAATGCTTCCGAAGGAATCTTTTTGTCGCCCATTATTTGTTACGACACACATTCGGCACGGGGCTTATAGGCTCCAATTTCCACGCCTCGATGCCGCAAATAAGAATATAAAGTGCTTTTGGCAATCCCCAATTTCCTGGCAATCTCGTCAACGCCTAACGCACCTTCCTTATATAAAGTCTCGGCTGCACAGGCAGTGGCCTCGGCTTTTTTGGGCAAGCCTTTTGGACGGCCACCATTACGGCCTCTCGCCCTGGCTGCCGATAACCCAGCCTGTGTCCGTTCACGAATAATGTCTCGCTCGAATTCGGCCAATGACGCAAACATATTGAAGCTCAATCGGCCTTGCGGAGTCGTGGTGTCAATCGGATCATTCAGGCTTTGAAGGCCCACTTCCTTTTTCATCAACTCATCAACCAACGAAACGAGATGGTTCAATGAACGGCCCAGGCGATCCAGTTTCCAGATCACCAAAACATCGCCAGAACGCAAGTTATCCAGCATTTCAACCAATGCGGGACGATCCGAACGGGCCCCGCTGGCAACATCCTGATAAATTTTTTCACAGCCCACTTTTTTTAAAGCATCGAGCTGAAGCACCAAGTTTTGATCCTTGGTGCTCACTCGCGCGTAGCCGATTTTCATAGGTTTGTCCGCCCTTCAAAAGTTTGATTATGTCATCTATTTTTTAAATTTTAAACTTTGTTTTATGAAACGGAAATATCGAACTAAAAAAAGGTTATTTTAAGGAAGTTATAGAAAAAAATGAATGTTTGAAAAAACGGTCGTTTTATCGAACTACAAAAGAGCATTTATATTTGCAGTTAATGTGGGTCCTAAGGGATATTTGCAGGCTGTTTGCAAATAATATGGGTTCATTCTCATTTAATGTGGGTCGAAGCACCCTTATATTTGCAGATAATGTGGTCTCAAAAACCGGATGTTTGCAGTTCCTGGTGATTATGTTTGCAGGCCGTTACAATTAATGGTTATTCGCAATTAAATTATGCCGGTGCAAAATGGTTTTTAGATCATTTTGGCATGCTTGAGTCATTCGATACCCCTTTTCAAGAAAATATTAATCGATCATGGTTTATGTTTGGTAATTCTACAGAATGTCACCCTGATTCATCATTTTCTTGTCTGGGTTTTGTTAAAACAGTGGGGAAAGCGTTGGACACACTATATGGAAGAGATGCAACAACTGGAGACAGAATAGCTGTTATAGCTGGAGCATTAAATATTGGTCAATTTGAACAAGGGGCAGGTCTTGAAGTTTTAACCAGTACTAATCTTAACCAACGTATAAGTATTAACAACCAGGATAATGAAACGGGTTCGTTATTGGTTCGAAGTGCTTCTACGCCCCCTCTTCCAAGTGTACCTATTCCTGCAGCCGTGTGGTTATTTGGAGCTGGTCTTATAGGCTTAATGGGTGTTTCGCGCAACAAAAAATCATAAAAACAAGCCATGTTTTTTGTTAGATTTTTTTCTTAAGCAAGCATTTTGTTCAGTGATCCAGCTTAGCAATTTGCAGTATTGGGGTCAGACATCGTTTGATGTGATATCTTTTACGTAAAACCTAAAATACTTTTATAATTAATGTGTTACAGCAGTACGGCTTTCAATCGAGTCTGACCCCAATACCGCCAATACCGCAATACCGCTGAGCATATAGCTATAGAATTCAAAATAGTATGATCACTACAGTAACGATTATTCATGGAAAAAGACTGCTTGAAAATGTTTAAGAAAGGTTTGAATAGACTATTTACTAGTTTTAGATATTTGTTTGAAAGTACATCTGTTGTTTTAGTTTATGAGAATTGATAACAGCCTCTTGGTCTGCTTATACAAAAAACTGCCTGCAAAAGCATAATAGAGCAAGGAAAAACAACAATGCAGAATCTTTCATTACTGACACTAAATCTTCACACTTATCAGCAACATCCCTGTCTATGCCCATTTGAAACCATGGATCATCATCAGCGGGAAGTGCAGATCATTGCTGAAGCAATCGCTGCACTGGATATTGATGTGATTTGTTTTCAGGAAGTCGGCGAGTATATGCATGATCCGATTGCACAGCCTTATGGTGAATCGCCTTCTAATATGGCTTTTCGTATCTGTAATCAATTACGCAGCTGGAATCATTATTATCATATTCATCAGGACTGGAGTCATATCGGTTTTGACCGATGGCGGGAAGGAACGGCAATTTTGAGTCGACATCCGATGTTACATAATTATTCTGCCTATGTTTCAGATCAACAGGGTAAGGATCAATTTACCTCCCGTAATGTCACCTTATCCTGTATTGATATACCCGATTTTGGGCTGTTACATCTTTCCAATGTCCATTTAAGCTGGGTGCGCGAGGGGATAAATGAAGAATTTAACCGTTTAAAGGATTTGCTTAATTCCCGGTTGCATTTTGGCGTTCGTGGTGAATTGATCGTAGGGGACTTTAATGCACCGGCGGGTGAACAGGCCTATGATTACATGGTGTCTGATAGCCAATATATAGACCAGTTCTACGAATTACATCCTCAGCGTTTTTATGAGCCTAGTTATCGGGGGGAAATTGATGGTTGGAAAAATTACCCGCCTAGTCGACTGGATTACATCATGAAGCGTGACTGGAGTGATATGCAGATTCAATCTATGGATGTTATTTTTAATGATGATTTTTATCCCACCGTGTCGGATCATTTCGGCTATCTGGCTCGCTTTCAATTATTTTAATTTAATTTTTAAATGCGCAATAACCCGTTGTAAAACCTGTTCGGCAGTTAACTCCTCCAGCCGTATACTTTGGTCATCCGCATAGGCAGAAATCAGGTAAGGAAATTCCAGGTCAACCCCATAATGATTCTCACGTTGGGCATAGCTATAAATATAGGCCGACAGATGTATCTGAGTGGGTGGATAGATGATACGAACGGCTTTTTCATTAAGCTCGCTTTCATTGAGTAAACTAAAGTTATCCGGGCCGATTTCATGTTGCAGTAAAATAAGCAGAGACTTTATGGATGGGTCTTTATTCAGAGTCCAGATGTTTTTGATTGTTTCAGTCATTTGTCTATTGAAACAGAGAGGAATAGCCTTCTTCTTTTAACACCTGGATTACAGCCGGTCGTTTAAGTATGCGTTGATAATGAGCAAGGCAGTTTTCAGGTAATGTTATTCCGATGCGTACGGCCCAGAATTCACAATAGAATAAAGCCGCATCAGCGATAGAAAACTGTGTCGAAATAAACTGCTTATTTGCTAATTGCTTGTTTATCAAAGCAAAGCCTTTTTTTACGATGGTTTCACCTTGTGTCTTGACCCGTTCTCTGTCGGCTTCGTTAAAAATATAATTCTCTGTGGTGAAAATACGGGTGTAGCCCTGCATATGTAGGGTGTTTACGATATAGTTCATGGTTTCAAGCACTATCGTATCGCCATCAATATCACCCGGCATTAAACCGGCTTTTGGATAACTGCGAGCCAGCCAATAGGCAATTGCAGAAAATTCAGTAATCGCGCTACCGTCTTTTTTAACCAGTGTTGGAATCGTCGATTTCGGGTTGATCGCCTTATATTCTGCTTTGTATTGATCGCCAGCCGGAAGATTAATAATATGGGCCTCAAAGATCAGCTCCAGTCCTCCATTAAACCTAGAAAAATCAGTTGGACGTGGTTGTGTGGAAAATCTGGGCGAAAAAGACACACATCACTCGCAGATAATGGCCTAAGTCCTTATCAAGAGTGATTCTGCAGGATTATTCGTTCAGATTTCTTCACAAAACCATGGAGCGATATGCTTTTACCAAATGGGTGATAGCTAACAAATCTGGTTTATTCTTATATTCAATAATTTAAGTGTAATCAAGCGCTCAACTAATTATTCTAGGTTGAAATATGGATGCCGGTGGAACAAGAACCCGGTGTCATATATAACTTTAAATTTCCCATTGATTAGTTTTCCTTATGACTCAAAAATTAACTGCTCGTTAGCTAATAAATGTAATGCGAAAATCTTTTGATAATTTCATCTATAGTATTTAGTTAAATAAGCCCTGCTGTCGAATCATCGCTTTAAACTTTTTCATAACCGGACGTGAGATGGTGGTCTCTGCCAGCACACGTTTTTCATAAATAAAATCTTTTATCTCATCTGTTAAATTGTT